>Ga0256407_10001344_pt1 | contig 52459 bp, 32 predicted proteins | sample RumenRJG_04DNA_FD_193489 | JGI IMG/M metagenome (GOLD analysis project Ga0256407, IMG submission 193489) | Bovine rumen microbial communities from Lethbridge, Alberta, Canada - RJG_04 | ecosystem: Host-associated > Mammals > Digestive system > Stomach > Rumen | place: Canada: Alberta... | reverse complement strand
TCAACTTCGACCAGGACGAGATGATGCGAGCTATCATTAACAACAATAACAAAGAACTCAATGCCGTCCGAAGAGCCTTTGAGGCCCTACAACCGGCGGCCTAAATCACTTGCGAAACTTAAATTATTGTTATTTTTGCAAAACATACACGAATAATAGACGGAAATCTATTTGGCAGCAACGACGAAAGTGGCATTTCTGAACAGAAGCGGCCGGATAGGTTTCCCATGCGGACACGGATGTGTTCTGCATGGGTTAAACCTTCCCAGCTTCGAGGCCGCCACTGCCAGTCGTTGCATAGGAAAGTCCATGCTCAATATATCATTCAGCCTGGCCTTTCTGGGTCAGGCTGTCTTTTTGATATGCTGCCGGGTTGTGTTTTTTGGTTACGTCTTCCCATCGGAAGCATTTTGTACATCCGGCAGCTTTTTTCTATCTTGCACTTGTTTTAACCGATAATGATGAAACGCATTGCTCTCTTGGTTTTAGTATTCGCATTAGCCGCATGCACCCGATCGTATTCTTCCCGGCAACTGGACGTGGCCGAATCCATCATCCAGAGCCAGCCGGATAGCGCCCTGCGGGTTCTGTCCCGGATGGACACTTCCCTGCTGGCTACACCCCGCGAGCACGCACGGTTCTCGCTGCTGTATAGCATGGCCCTGGACAAGAACTATATCGACACGACAAACCTGCGGATCATTGCTCCCGCCGTCGATTATTTCACGCGCAAGGGAAACGCCCGGGAAAAGATGCTTGCATGGTACTATCAAGGACGGATATTGCAAAACTCCGGTCATGATGAAGCAGCCATGAATAATATATTAAACGCCCTGACTGAATCCGAGAAAATAGAGGCTGGCCGGTACTCAGGCTTAATCTACACAATGATATCGGATTTATGTGGCAAGTCATATTGTTGGGAAGAAGAGAGAGAGTATCTTACAAAGGCAAAGAATGCATTCCTGCAGGTTGGAGACACTGTTTCCGAGCTTAATATCGCAAGCAGACTGGCAATGAACAGCTTCAATCGCGGCTTTTCAATCAGTGCAATCCGTCAATTTGATTCACTGGAGATTCATATCTCTCGCATTCCTTTATTACACGCCGCGTTGTTGGCCGACCGGGCTTATGTCAAAGCTTTTCCTGATGTAAAAGACTACAATTCTTCACTCGACGACTTCCAAAAAGCCCTTTCCATGGGATTCATATTATCACTCAAATCTCAAGGGATGTATGCCTATGTTCTTGAAAAATGCGGGTTTCAGGAGGCTTCCGACAGTGTCTATCGCCATCTTTCCGAGCAATCGAATGAAGGAAGGCTGCTGGCGAAACATCGGCAAATCGACCAAATGGAAGCATCCGGACGATATCAGGAAGCCTATAAAGTTCTGAAAGAAAGCGTTTCGTTTCAAAATGAAGAGGTCAACCGACTTTTAAGTCAATCACTGTTTCGTTCTCAACGTGATTACTATGAATTGCAGCAGCAACAACTTCGTACACAGAAAGAACGGCAATCCTTCTTTTTTCTCTCGCTACTTTTAGCTCTTGCACTGATTGGTTCTATCATCGGGTATTTCGTATCCACTGCTATTAAACATCACCGAGAAAAAGAAGCTCAGATGGACCGTCTGGCCGAATCTCTGCAACTGGCATTGGGAAGTGAACGGGAGAAATCCTCCCTTCATGAGCAGGAGAATCAACGGTTACGAGAACAATTCAACGGACTGTATGCCGTCCAAATCGAAATGTTGGAAAGCACCTATCGTGAATATGAACAGGCACGCAGAACAGGTGCGGGCCAGAAGGAACTGTATGACAAACTCCTCGGGATTATCCACGAAATCAAAGGAGACGACTCGAAACAACATCTCTTTGAGAAACTGATCGACCAGAATAACGACAATGTCATGGCAAGACTCCGGGAAGAATGTCCTGACCTGCCCAAGAATGACCGGATGCTCTTTGCCTATACGGTGGCCGGATTCGACAAGACCACCATTTGTATGCTACTCGGTAACATTTCTCCGGAAGCCCTTAACATGCGCCGTTCCCGCCTCCGCAAATACTTGCGAACGCAAGCTCCTCCCTCCTTGGACCTGTTCCTTCGCAAAATCACCCTCAATTGACCCTTGTGTTAGCGCTTTTTTAGGCAGACAAATCGTATCAAACTTATAATCAGCATGTTTGTGTATTTTACTTGTTAGTGGACATGCGAGCGAATGTCCTAATCTCGCCCGTATCTTTGCAACAACCACAAAAACACAACTCATGTACGAAAAAATCTTATTATTGCTGTTGCCCCTAATAGGAGCGACACAACTTGCGGCAAAACAAGACCCTGTTCTTGTACCGATTCTGGATCAACAATCCACCTCTAATCCCCTTCCCCGTACTCCTTCGAGCATCTGTATCGGATGTTTGTACGACCTATCTTTCCAAATAATAGCGGCTTCTCTATCTGGCGTGACCGGGACGACTGAGGTCGTTTGGGAGAATCTGGATACAGGCGAATCCTACGGTGACGAACTGATGGGAAGCGGCGTGTTTTATCTCCCATTCAGTTGCACTTCAGGGGTGTGGCGGATTACGTTCACACTGCAAAGCGGATCGGTCTATTCCGGACAATTCGAACTATAACAGTATGTTGAATTGAAAAAAGGCACAAAACCATGAGAACCAGCATATTGTTAGTTTTCCTTCCTGCTATGTTGCAGGTAACTGACCGGGCGACCCAATCGCCCTCGCCCATCGTTTGCCAATATGATGCTGCAGGGAATCGCGTGAGTCGTACCTTACAGTCCTCTCTTTCTAATCGTTCTGCGGAAGAACTTCAGTTTTTAGCTGATTCGTTACTTCGTCAAGAATTACTTGCAAGTCAGCCAGAATCAGTAGGACAACATGGAGAAAGTACAGACAGTCTTACAAACGTGACAGGAGGGACGGATCATGAATAAGATGGCTATTTCAGTAAGTACAGTCTTATCTGTAATCCTGTTCATCATCGGAATCATCCCGACAGAGGCACAATCAACTCTGCGTTCCAAATCTGTAGTTGCCCCAACTCCTTCTAATTCGCGGTCAGGAGTACGGGCTATCTCTACCAATTACTCTGTCGGACGAATTCCCTACACGGAAAGCGAAAGCCCGGGCGGAGGAGTCTTGGTGACGGTTCCTATCATGACAGCACCAGTACATGGCGTGCCTGAAATCGCCATTATCTACAACAGCCAATCAGGTCCTGGCACAGCCGGCTATGGCTGGAACATCAGCGGTGCTTCTTCCGTTTCCATCACAGGGAAGAGTATTCACTATGATGGTGTAACTGGTCCTCCCGCAACTTCACTAAACGACTCAGACGCCGCTTTCGTTCTGGACGGGATCCGGCTGGTATCTAATACGAATTCCAGCATGTCTTCCTATGAATGGGTTACTGCTCAGGGTTTTATTTATGCCAAAAGGACCAGTTCCGGAGGTGCTAACTTCGAAGTAGTATATCCGGACGGAACACGAGCAACCTATTCTACGCGCAGTACCGCCAATCCCACTGCTAGTTGGATTTCGACGAAAACCGATTCCAACGGATATGTTACGACTTATTCTTATCTGGACCACGCCGGGACAATGTACCTTTCGGAAATCAGATATGGAGGCCAGACAGCGTCTTCCTATAAAGGGCGTATCGTTTTCACCTATGGAACCCGGACCGATGGAGTAGAAAAGTGGTTTACTGGCCATAGTTCAACTCTGGGTAAAGTCCTGACCCGAATTCAAAGCTACAATGGTACCAACCTTCTCCGGCAATATGACTTGACGCAGTCAACATCTGGACGTGGACTACATCTTACACAAATTAAGTGCAAAAATTCGTCAGGAGCGGAACTTCCCCCGTTGACTTTTTCATACGGGACCGGAGACGGTTCTACTGAGGCACTGGAGACCGGCACTTCTCAATTAGGCGGTTACATCGAAAAATCGGACACCCGCACACTATCCTACAATCGAGGTAAAATGATCCAAGGGGATTATTCGGATGTCATGGTAACCTATGAAAACGAGACAGTGCATCCGGCAAATGCCGCCATCATGGTCTATTCGACTGGGATCGCATACAACGGCATGAGTTACCCCACGACAATAACCAAAGAATCGGGATTTATGATGGCGAATGTCGTCGATGTAGATGGGGATTTCATGGACGAGTTGGTAAAAATCAATACCGGGACACCGACATCCACGACTACGCCGATTAAGTTTTCAACCTATCGCTTAAATTCATCCGGTCAGGTCGGGACGCCCACAACCTACACCATCAATTTCCCTGGCTCAATCCTGGATAATAATGTATACAAACCCATCCATCCTATTATCTATGCAGGCGATTTTGATGGGGACGGCCGGACTGAATTCCTTCTCGCCAGCGTAGCATATGGTAGTGTCCAATCCTCCTATCGACTTGTTAAATTGAACGGGAGCGGAAGCACCTATAACGTAACACGTCTGTTCGATGTAACTGCAAGCAATGTCAATGGTATCCGTGCGATGGATATCGATGGCGACGGGCGAACGGAATTGTGCGTCTCAACGTCGAGTGGGACAAGCTTTTATACGGTCAATAATACCACGATGACATTACTTCGGACTGAGCCATCCCTGACTGCAAGCGTAATGCGCAAATCCATTTTAGGAGACATCAACGGAGATGGTCTGATGGATTTCATTCATCATTACTGTACTTCGACCGCATCACAGGACCAGCCTGCATGGATTCCATCAAGATGTCCGAACTGTAATGTCCTCCATCCTATTCTTGGTTTCGAACTAGACACCTCCTGCCGTTCCTGCCACACGGATCTGTATGCTTACTATCTTGATAATCCTGGGACAGCAGTCTGTTGTGAGTGTGGAACGACTTTAGATGCCCAGCTATCTTGTCCGATACACGGAGATTGGATATATACCGATGGGCCTAATGCCTCCTATGCATGGCAGGTATTTACCAATACAGGGGCCGGATTTGAATCCACGACTCCATCATCCTGGCCTGCCGGGTATATGAAGGAAATTCAAATGATCGACATCAACGGAGACGGGCTCTCCGATCTGGTTTCATTGACGGGGCAAACCTTAAGTGTTTACCTAAACACGAGAGGAGACATCTCCGCCACTGCAGTAGGCAGTGTATCCGTGCCATCGTATTCGGATATTGTACCTTTGAACAAATTGTATCCCGGACTCCATTCCAGCATGGCAGTAGCAGGATCGAATACCGTCATAAATGTTGGTTTGAACCACGATGAATCCGGCGAGCATATCCTGACCGGATTTACTGACAGCTATGGAAATCAATGGATTTATGATTATGACGATCTTCAGGACAGCGGGAACTATTCTTCCGGGAGTAGTACTGCCTATCCAAATGTAAAAGTACGATTTCCGATGAAGATGCTCGCTCGGAAGCGATTCTATGAAAATGGCGGTCATACCGGAGATTGGACATATTTATATGAAGGAGCTACTTTAAATAGAGAAGGACTGGGATTCCGAGGCTTGACCAAAACCCAAACGACCGATCAGGTCCGAGAGCAAACGATTCTGGAAGAACGGGACCCTTCGATGGGAGGAGTCACTACGCGAATCAGCACGGAGGCATCGATAAACACCATAGCGTGGTACGGTCCCGTACAGTCCAATGGAGCGCAGAATCCGAGGATAACATCCCGTCAAGAACAGAATCTGCTTACAGGGACTACTACCACAATCACTTATTCCGGTTATGATGCCTATAATCAACCGACCAAATGGTTAACAAGTTGGGGTAATGCAGAGTACGGGATCGAGACCGCGACATACACAAACACCCTGACTTCCACTCGCTACCAGATTGGCCTGCCCTATACGACGACCAACCAACGGACAAGAGGTTCCCATGTCTGGAAAGACAAAGTGACCTGCAACTATGATACGAAAGGCCGTTTGATTCATCGCTGGACATACACCGGTACGTCCGGCACACAAAAAACAGAAGAATCAACATGGACATATGATAGTTACGGTAATGTCCTTACCGAAATGTCCAGGCCCTACACTGCCACGTCTTATATCGGGAAAACTTATACTTACAGCAGCGACGGGACAACCCTGTCTTCCGAGACCGATGAACTTGGACGCACCACGTCCTACTCTTCCTATAACAGATACGGCAAACCGACCTCGGTAACCGATTATCTAGGCAACACGACAACAATCAGCTATGACGCATGGGGAGACCAGACGGGGATGACGGCTCCCACGGGTGAGACAAGCTCCGAAGTGTTCAGTTGGGGTGGTAAGGGCATCTATTACACAACTACGACTTCAAATGCAAAGCCGACGAAAAAAGAGCACTTTGATGCATCTGAGCGAATAATACGCTCAGAAAAGCAACGGTTCGACGGACAATGGCAGAAAATAGACAGGGAATATGATGCTTTGGGAAGAATCTCCCGCGAGTCGCTTCCGTTCCGAGGCACGAGTGCCTCCCTTTGGAACACGGTGACATACGATGATTATGATCGTCCCGTGCAGGAGAGTGCCGCATCCGGGAAAACGACAACTTGGGTATATGACGGACTCTCCACGACGGAAACCCGAGATGGAATTACATCCACCAAAACAATGGATGCTGCGGGGAGAATGGTCTCGGCACAAGATCCAGGAGGTACAATCCAATACACCTATCGAGCTGATGGACAGCCCATCACAATTACTGCTCCCGGAAGCGTCGTTACCAGTTTCACGTACGACGAATATGGTCGCAGAAGAAGTATTACGGATCCGAGTGCAGGTGTGCAGCGGGATTCAGTGACTTACAACAGTAATGGGTCATACGTTCATAAACACAAGAATGCCAATGGAAGCATCAATACGAGCGTAGATCAATACGGAAGGGTGACAAGCGTAGCCCGGATCAGTAATGCCACGACCGGAATCAGCTACACCTATGACTCGTATGGCCGCCTTGCCAGCGTAGGGACAGGAAACACATCCCATACCTATGCTTATGACTCCTATGGGCGTGTTTCCACGGAAAGTGAGCAAGACGGTACGCTGACTCTGACTCGAACCTACGCGTATGGTGCTACGGGAAACATGGCATCTACCCGTTACCAATCAACGCTCGGCATGGATGTGACAGAGCAATACGTATATGCTAATGGTACTTTGTCGAAGACTCAGCTTGAAGGAGGAACGGTCATCTGGCAAATTCAAGCAGAAGACGACCTTGGCCACACCACATCCGCATTGACTGGAAGCGTAGTCCGAACCTATGGATTCAGTTCAACCGGAATCCCTACTTACCGGAAGATGAACAATGGCGCTCTCCAAAGCTTCACCTATGACTTTGATGCAGAGACCGGAAACCTGCATACGAGGACAGACGGTATCCATGGAAAGACGGAAACCTTCGGATATGACAGCTTGAACCGGTTGACGACGATGAGTGTGAGCAGTACCACGAGGACAGTCGGATACAACAGCAATGGTAATATCACTTCTATGCCCGGAGTAGGTTCGTTGTACTATGGATCTTCAGAGCATCCTTATCAAGTGTCATTGGTGACGCCTGCAACCACAAATACAATTCCGCCAGCAGATCAATCTGTATCCTATACCAGCTATCATCGCCCGCTTTCCATTTCCCAGGGAGGAAAAACAGCATCATTCCTCTACAATGAACATGACGAGCGTTCACGGATGACAATCGCGCAAAACAATACGACAGTCCTTACGCGTCATTATCTTGGGAACTGCTACGAAGTGGACGAAAAAGTTGCACAAACGGATCAAAGATTGTATCTTGGTGGCAATTACTACGATGCACCCATGGTTTACGTCAAGGAAGGATCGGGCAATTGGACGCTGTACAATATCGGCCGAGATTATCTGGGCAGCGTGACGCATGTAGCTACCTCCGCTGGGGTTTTAGTTGTCGAATACAGTTACGATCCTTGGGGTAGGCAACGGGATCCGGCGACCCTGGATATCTATGAACCCGGTGACGAACCGGACCTCTTCCTTGGCCGCGGCTTTACTGGACACGAGCACTTGGATTGGTGCGGTCTCATCAACATGAACGCCCGCCTGTACGATCCGCTGTATGGCCGTTTCCTGAGCCCGGATCCCTTTGTCCAGACGCCGGATTTCTCCCAGAACTTCAACAGGTATTCCTATGCCTTGAACAATCCGCTGAAATATATAGATCCAAGTGGTGGTTTTATTGTTATAGATTCATTTGTTATCGGTTTGATTGGTGGTGGATGGAAACGAGCTAAACAAATGGCATGGAATGATATTAAGATTTGGGGCGGTTTGTTCAATGTAGATAATAATAAATCACTTGGAGGAAAGATATGGGAATTGGTATCTCGATTCACATGGCAAGTAGAACAAACAACGATTGGTTTTCTCATAGCGCATACAATCAATACTATCCATCTGGCTGGCGGTGTTGAGAATGTTGCTTATTTACATGGTGCAACAGTTATCTCTACACATAATCGTTGGACTGCTATGACGGTAAGTAGTTACATAATGGGCGGAAAGCGTTTGGTAGCCAACAACGGAAATGATTATTTCCAGCATGAATATGGTCATTATATCAGGAGTCAAAGATATGGACCTCTATATCTTTCAAAAGTAGGAATACCAAGCCTGTTTAGTAAAAATACTAAAGAAAGTCCTCACCACAATAACCCCGCCGAACAAGATGCCAACATACTGGCATTCAATTATTTCAAAAAGTATTATCCTTCCGATTTTGACATATCAGATGTAGATGATAATTACAATGGACTATGGAATATGGGGCTTAATCCTATTAATGGAATGCAATGGAACAACTATAAATCGAATGCCGCCGACAACGATGATGCACTCTCTATATTTCCAATGATTATAACATGGTACAATCTAGCATTAAACTACTTCCCTTATATCGGAGATATCTTTGATGGTTTGATAAATACGGCCCTATACAATCAATCTTACTAGTATTATGCGCTATTTGTATTCTTTATTGTCAGTATTGTTATTATCATCTATATCGTGTCAACAAAATGAAGATTTTAATATTGTATTTGAGAACCTAAGCGACAATAGTATCTGCATCGGATTTGATTCTTCATACCCCGATGATTCATTGAATGTGATAACAAAAATAATGGATCCAATTAATCCTTGCATCGAGATAGCTCCACACTCTCGTGATAATATATGGGAAGGCGTTGGTAAAAAAGTTTCATGGCAGTATTTCTTTGACCATTCCCAATCATATAAAGGGTATGTTTCATTTACCGTTATGGACAAAAAGATTAAAGAATGCGGAGATCCGGAAAAAGTTCAAAAGGAATACAATATTCTGGCAAGATATGACCTTACAAAGACAGATATCGAGAATTTGAATTGGAGATTGACATATCCGCCATCGCCTGAATTAAGTAAAATGCATATTTGGATAAAACCTTAGGTTCCAGAATACACACGAGCGAGCAACTGATTTGACGTCCTTGAATATGAAAAAGGAAAGCACGCTAATAAGCATTGTGCCCGTCAAAGACTTAACAAAAGATTTCTTGAAATAGGAGTCTACTCCACCAGCGACGTCGCCTTGTTCCAGGCGACGTTTTGCTTGTAGCGGTCGTCCAGGAAGCGAGTGCCATGCCAGCTGTCGGCGCGGTAGTCGGGATAGGCCGGCAGGTACATCGCGAGGCCGCAGCAGCGCTCCAGCGGGATACTGATGAAACGGGCCGTATGGGCCTCATACACGATGACCTGGTCCAGGGCGTCCTGCAAGGCGGCGAGATCCGTCTCGGAGGCGCCGGCCTCCCGGAGCATATCCTTCAGGTCAAAGAAGGCATAATACCGCTTACTGCCCGTGATACGGTCATACACCTGGACATTCTCGCCGTCGAGGTTCCGGATTCCGTCCCGATAGCGGCTGAAGAGGTCCCGGCATACGGAAGCCAGGGGATCCAGCCGGCTGCAATCCACCATCGTGATGGCGGCGCCATAGACGGAATCGAACTGGTACCGGGCGAAATAGTCCTCACAAGCACCCTGCAGGTCCGGCACGTCCGGCTCCAGCAGGTGGTGCGTGAGGGTATGATAATTGAATCCCGCGGCAGGGATCTCGCAGGGAGCGGCGCCCAGATAGTGGCACACATCCCGTAGCTGCCAGGCAACCTCCACCGAGGCCATCAGACAGGCATCAAACAGGATATAATCCAGTTTGTAGGGAATGGCCGCGGCAAAATCATGGAGTTCGATTTCCTCCACTTCCTTGCCGGACGCATAATACTCCTGACCGAAGGTATGTTGCCGGGGCTGTGTTCCATCGCTGCTCCGGGTTCCCCGGTCCGTCCCTTCATAGGGTTTGGGATTGCTGAAATAGCCCTCCGGGAGCCAGCCCGTCGCATGGGAGGAGAAAACGGCGCCATATCCGGATGCGGGGAATTCCTCCTTCACTAGATTGAGCACTTCCGTGACCATGGCTGCGTTCGCGGCCGACGTACCGACAGGCCAGACGTGCAGGGTGTCCATGCGGGGCTCTCCGTGCACCTGGTACATACGCATCAAGACGGGAGACGTCTCCGCCGTATAAACCCGGTATCTCTGGGGCACATGGCTGAATACGAGGAAGATATCGTCATTACGACCATTCCCGGGCAGGTATCCTTCCTGAAGCGCCGCGATGTTCGCGGAGATGTCGCTGCCCAGGGAATTGAACCCGGCTTCATACAGGAGCATCACTTTGCGGATCTCGTGTCCGTAAGGGCCCACGGTAAGCGTAAGGTCCAGTCCGTCCCGCTGGCAGGAGAGCAGGAGGACCAGTCCGGTCAGGAGGGATATGAAGCGCACACCTTTCATAAAAACGCAGGTACAACCGGACAAAGTTAACGATTTATTTCTATTTTTGTAACAAATTAACCACCTATGAAACGTTTCTGCCAGATGATGATGCTTATGGGAACAGCTGCCGCCCTTGCCGGCGCCTGCTCGGAGAAGAAAGGGGAAGAGCCCTTCCGCTATACGGTCGATGCTTTCGCGGACCTCAAGGTCATGCGCTATCAGGTTCCCGGCTGGGACAGCCTGAGCCTTCGCCAGAAGGAATATGCCTACCACCTTGCCGAGGCCGCCAAGTGGGGCCGCGACATCTTGTGGGACCAGAACTGCAAGGACAACCTCCGCGTGCGCCACGCCGTGGAGAACATTCTCGAAAACTACCAGGGAGAACGTTCTACGGCCGATTTCGAGGCCTTCACGGTCTATGCGAAGCGCCTGTTCTTCTCCAACGGCATCCACCACCACTATGCGGAGGACAAGTTCTTCCCGACCTGCCCCCAGTCATACTTTGAAGGCCTGCTGAAGGCCGTGGGAATCGAGGACGACGACCTTCTGGACGTCATCTACAATCCCGAAAGATATCCGCAGCGCCGGTCCACGGAGACGTCCGGCGACATCGTCGCCCTCTCCGCCGTGAATTTCTATGACGGGGTCACCCGCGACGAAGTGGAGAAATACTATGCCGGCATCGTGGACCCGAAGGATCCGCAGCCCATCTCCTACGGCCTGAACACGAAAGTGGTCAAGGATCCGGACGGGGTCATCCGGGAACATCCCTGGAAAGTGGGCGGCATCTACTCCCCCGCCATCGAACACATCTGCGACGAACTCCTGAAGGCCCGGGAAGTGGCCGAGAATGACATCCAGGCCCGGGCGCTGGGCCTCTTGGTGGACTACTACCGCACCGGCGACCTCCGCAAGTGGGACGAGTTCAACATCGAATGGGTGAAGGACACCATCGGCACCGTGGATTTCATCAACGGCTTCGTGGAGGACTACAATGACCCGCTGGGCCGCAAGGGCGCCTGGGAAGGATACGTGAACATCAAGGACTTCGAGGCATCGGCCCGGACGGAGAAACTCAGCGCCAACGCCCAGTGGTTCGAGGACCACTCCCCCGTGGATCCGCGCTTCCGCAAGGCCGTGGTCAAGGGCGTTTCCGCCAAGGTGATCAATGCCGTGTGCCTGGCCGGTGACAGCTATCCTTCCACCCCGATCGGCATCAACCTTCCGAACGCCGACTGGATCCGCAAGGACCACGGCTCCAAGAGCGTGACCATCGCGAACATCACCCATACCTACGACCTCTCCGCCCAGGAATCCCCGAAGAGCACGCTCGCCGAGTTCGCCTGGGATGAAGCCGAAATCGCCCGCGCCAAGAAATGGGGCACGGTGGCCGATGAGATCCACACCGACCTGCACGAGTGCCTCGGCCACGGCTCCGGCCAGCTCCTGCCCGGGGTAAGCACGACCGCGATGGGCGAATACGCCTCTGCCCTGGAGGAGGCCCGCGCGGACCTCTTCGGCCTCTACTACACGGCCGACCCGAAGATGGTGGAGCTGGGCATCATGCCCGACCCGGAGGCCTACAAGGCCGAATATGACAATTACATCCGCAACGGCCTCATGGTCCAGTTCACCCGCGTGGAGCTGGGCCGTCCCAACACCGAGGCACACATGCAGAACCGCAAGCTCATCGCCGAATGGTGCTACGAGAAGGGCGCCGCGGACAACGTCATCGAAAAGAAGGTCCGTGACGGGAAGACCTATTTCGTCGTGAACGACTACGTGAAGCTCCGCGCCCTTTTCGCCGAACTCCTCGCCGAGATCCAGCGCATCAAGTCCGAAGGCGATTACGCGGCCGGCAAGAACCTCATCGAGACCTATGCCGTCCACATCGACCCAGTCCTCCACAAGGAAGTCAAGGACCGCTACGAGGCCCTGGACCTCAAGCCCTACGGCGGCTTCATCAATCCGGAGATCCGTCCGGTGCTCAAGGACGGGGCCGTGGTCGATTACGAGGTCGTCTATACCGACGATTACCTGGGCCAAATGCTCGAGTACGGCAAGAAGTACGGCGCCCTCTGATGAACCGGATCGCCGAGGACTACCGCAACTACCTGCGGATCGAACGGGGCATGTCGCCGAATACGGTGGCGTCCTATTCGCGGGATGTGGAAGGACTTCTGGGCGCCTATGAAGGGTACCGGGCCGCGGACATCGGCACGGCCGAGATTGAACGGTATCTCTCGGAACGGATCGAAAAAGGCCTTGCCAAGCGTTCCCAGGCCCGGATGCTCAGCTCTTTCCGGTCTTTCTTCAACTGGTGCGTGGAAGAGGGCGAAGTGAAGGAGAATCCCTGCGACCGCATCGACGCCCCGAAGCTGGGCAAGTACCTTCCCGCCGTCCTGTCGGTGGAGGAAGTCGATGCCATCCTCTCCTCCGTGGACACGAAGACGGCGACCGGACTCCGCAGCCGCGCCATCCTGGAGGTCCTGTACGGATGCGGTCTCCGCGTGAGCGAATGCACCGGCCTCAGGATTTCCCATGTCCATCTGGACGAGGGGTATGTCGATGTCGTCGGCAAGGGCAACAAGCAGCGCATCGTTCCCCTCGGGGAAATGGCCGCGGAAGCCATCCGGAACTATCTTCCGGTCCGTCCGGAACCGGCCGCCCGCCCTTTCGAGGACATCCTTTTCCTGAACCGGGCCGGCCGGCCGCTCAGCCGCGTCTCCGTCTTCAACCTCGTAAAGGAACAGGCGATGGCCGCCGGCATCCACAAGGAGATCTCTCCGCACACCTTCCGCCACTCCTTCGCCACCCACCTCATCGAAGGGGGTGCGGACCTGCGTCTCGTCCAGGAAATGCTGGGCCACGAATCCATCCTCACCACCGAGATCTACACCCACATCGACTCCTCCACCTGGCAGGCCGCCATCCTGGAGCACCATCCCCGGAATAAATAATAAACCCGCGCACCAAGGCAGTGCACGGGTCTTTTTTCAAGAGACGGAAGACGCTACAGTTCGATGGGCTTGTACTTCGGGACCAGGGACTTCATGATGGCCCAGGCGATGAGATAGGCCACACCGCAGAAGCAGAACATCACGAAGTAGCCGGCCGGCTTGCCCTCGAATCCAAGGAAGTGGAAAGCGGATCCGGCGTTCTCCGCATAGGTGAACAGGTTGCCCGCCACTTTCTGGATGATCATGGAGCCCACGCCGCCCGCCATGGCACCGATGCCGGTGATGGTGGCGATGGTGCTCTTCGGGAACATGTCGCCGATGGTGGAGAACAGGTTCGCGCTCCAGGCCTGATGGCCCGCACCGGCCAGGCCGATCAGGATGGCCGGCCACCACGGAGAGTTCAGGTTCACGCCCAGCGGCTGCGCAAAGAGCGCGGCGATCGGGAAGAAGGCGAAGATGAGCATGGCGAGCATGCGGCCCGCATACGGGTTCATCCCCTTCTTTTCCACGAAGATCTTGGGCAGATAGCCGCCGAAGATGGAGATCACGGTCACGATGGCGTAGAGCGTGAAGATCAGGCCCTGGCCCAGACCGGAAGTCGCGGGAGCGTTGAACTGGTTGCTGAAATAGGAAGGCGCCCAGAACAGGAAGAACCACCACACGCCGTCGGTGAAGAACTTGCCGGCGATGAAGGACCAGGTCTGCTTGTACTTGAAGCACTGGAGCATCGGGATGGACTTCTCCTCGGCCAGGGCAGCCTTCTCGGCCGCCTCGGCGGCGTCGTCCTGGTGGATGTACTCCAGCTCGGCCTCGTTCACGCGCTTGGACTTCTCAGGCTTGTCATACATGAACGCCCAGAAGAACATCCAGATGAAGCCCAGGCCACCGATGATGATGAAGGCCCATTCCCAGCCGAACTTGACGGCCAGCGGCGGGATCAGCAGCGGAGCGGCCAGCGCGCCCACAGAGGCGCCGGCATTGAAGATGGAGGTCGCGAAAGCGCGGTCCTTCTTCGGGAAATACTCCGCCGTCACCTTGATGGCGGCCGGGAAGTTGCCGGATTCACCGAGGGCCAGGATACCCCGGCAGAGCAGGAACAGGTACACGGACGTCGTGGACACGGCCAGGGCGGCCTTGCTGCCCACCTCCACGGCACGCATCGCGGCTACGCTGTCCAGGCCGGTCAGATGGGCCGTCGCCCAGCCGCAGGCGGCATGGAGGCACGCGCCGGCGGACCACACGCCGATGGAGATCAGATAACCTTTCTTCGTGCCCATCCAGTCCACGAACTTGCCCGCAAACAGGCAGCAGATGGCGTAGAAGATGGAGAAGAACGAGGTGATGGTTCCGTAATTGGCATCCGTCCAGTGGAATTCCGGCTTGATGAACTCCTCGTACGTGAGGGACAGGACCTGGCGGTCCAGGTAGTTGACGGTCGTTGCCACGAACAGCAGCGAACACAGCCACCAGCGCCAGTTGGTCATCAGTTTTTTCTGTGTTTCACCCATATCTTTATGCAATTACTGTTTTCACGGCGGCGCGCATGCCTTCGGCCTGGATCAGGGCAAGGTCGGCGGTCAGGAGATCGGTCAGGCCGGGAACGGCATTGAGGTCCTCGCCCCAGATGAAGTCGTCGGCCAGGACACCCTCGGCCACTTTCCGGACATCGCCGGTCGCCCAGAGATTCTGGAGGAGTTCGATGATCTTGGGATCGTCGTTCGGGACGATGTCCACATCCCCGCGCTTGCCGCCCTTGTAGTAGGTGCAGATGGCGGCGAGGCCCAGGACGATGCCCTTGGGAAGTTCGCCCTTGCGCTCGAGATAGGTCTTGAGGCCGGGCAGGTCGCGGGTCTTGAACTTCGGGAAGGAATTGAGCATGATGCTCGTCACGAAATGCTTCACGAACGGGTTGCGGAAGCGCTCCATCACGTCGTGGCCGAACTTCTCCAGCTCGTCCTTCGGGAGATTGCAGGTCGGGAGAAGTTCCTCGAACATGACCTTCTTCACGAACGGGCCCACTTCGGGATCCTCGCAGCATTCCTTCACGGTATCCAGGCCGCTCAGGTAGCCCACCGGCGAAAGCACGGTGTGCGGACCATTCAGAAGGGTCACCTTCCGCTCATGGTACGGAGCCTCGGACGGGACGAAGAGCACGTGAAGGCCGGCCTTGTCGGCCGGGAACTCGGCGGCGACCTCCTTCGGGGCCTCGATGACCCAGAGATGGAAGATCTCGGCCTTGTCCAGCAGATGGTCGTCATAGCCGGCACGCTCGCACAGCTGCGCGGCGGTATCGCGCGGATAACCCGGGACGATGCGGTCCACGAGGGTGCTGTACACACCGCACGCGTTCTCGAACCAGTTCCGGAAACCTTCCCCGAGGTTCCACAGGTCGATGTACTGGCGGATGCACTCCTTCAGGTGCTTGCCGTTCTCGAAGATCAGCTCGCAAGGGAAGATGATGAAGCCCTTGTCCATCGCTCCATTGAAGTGCTGGTAGCGGTGATAGAGGAGTTGCGTAAGTTTGCCGGGATAGGAGGAAGCCGGCGCATCGTCCAGCTTGCAGGCCGGATCGAAGGCGATGCCCGCCTCGGTGGTGTTGGAGATGACAAAGCGCATTTCCGGCTGTTCGGCGAGCTTCAGATAGGCCTGGAAGTCCTCGTAGGGATTGATGCCCCGGCTGATGACGTCGATCAGGTCCACGCTGTCCACGGGCTGTCCGTCCTGGAGGCCCTGGAGGTTCAGGTGATAGAGGCCGTCCTGCTCGTTGAGCCAGCCGACCATGCCCTTCTCGATAGGCTGGACGACGACCACGGAGGCGTTGAAATCGGTTTTCTGGTTGGTCTTCCAGATGATCCACTCGATAAACGCGCGGAGGAAGTTGCCTTCACCGAACTGGATGACCTTTTCGGTGTACTGTTTCGCCTGCGGGGCGGAAGTTCTGTTTAATCTTTCCATATCTGTGTGTTATAATGTTACTCCCTGTTTGAAAATGGCGATCTCGCGATAGCCGTTCTTCTCGTTGTTGACGGGCTCGCCAGAGGCGGCCGCAAGGACGAAGTCGATGAAACGGGCGGCGACGGAATCCATGGACTCGTCCTGCGCAAGGACGCCGGCGTTGAAGTCAATCCAGCCCGGCTTGTTGGTCGCCAGCGGGGTGTTCGTGGAGATTTTCATCGTGGGGACGAAGCTCCCGAACGGTGTGCCGCGGCCGGTGGTGAACAGGACGATCTGGCAGCCGGAAGCGGCGAGGGCCGTCGAGGCGACGAGGTCGTTACCCGGAGCGCTAAGAAGGTTCAAGCCCTTGACGCTCAATCGTTCACCATACTTCAAGACACCGCGTACAAGGCTTTGCCCGCACTTCTGCGTACAGCCGAGGGACTTTTCCTCGAGGGTGGAGATGCCGCCCGCCTTATTGCCGGGGGAAGGATTCTCATACACCGGCATGCCCTGCTTCATGAAATATTCCTTGAAGTCGTTGATCAGGTGGACGGTCTTGTCGAAGGTGGCCTCGTCCTGGCAGCGGTTCATCAGGATGGTCTCGGCGCCGAACATCTCGGGGACCTCGGTCAGGATGGTCGTACCGCCCTCCGCGACGATCCAGTCGGAGAACACGCCCAGGAGCGGATTCGCCGTGATGCCGGAAAGGCCGTCGGAGCCGCCGCATTTGAGGCCGACGCGGAGTTCCGACACCGGAACGTCTTCGCGCTCGTCCTTCGAACAGACGGCAAAGATCTCCCGAAGCTGCTGCAGGCCGTACTCCACCTCATCCTTCACTTCCTGGGTCTTGAACATCCGGACGCGGGTTTCATCGACCGGTCCCACCAGTTCACGGAAGGCGTCCAGCTGGTTGTTCTCGCAGCCGAGACTCACCACCAGCACGCCGCCGGCGTTGGGATGGTGCACCATATCGGCCAGAACCGTCCGGGTGTTCTCGTGGTCATACCCGAGCTGGGAGCAGCCGTAGTTGTGCGGGAAGGCGACGATGGCATCGACACTCCCCTCCTTCCCGGCGACCTCGGCCTTGAAGCGGTCCACGATCTGCTGGCAGATGCCGTTCACGCAGCCCACGGTGGGAATCACCCAGATCTGGTTGCGGATGCCCACCTGCCCGTCGGAACGGCGGAATCCTTTAAAGCACACCGGCTTTGATCCGGCCGGAGTCGGACAAAACTTTTTGTCGCATTTTTCAGCGGCAAAAAGTTTTAGTCCGCGGAGGCCCAAAGCCGGCGCATCCGCTTCAGCGGGGTCGAAAGACGGTTCGTACTTGTACTCCAGGAGGCCTTCCAGGTTCGTCTTGATGCAAGTGTGATCCACCGTCGTCCCGGCGGCCGCATCCCGGGTCACATGGCCGATCGGATAGCCGTACTTGATGACATGCTCCCCGGCCCGGAGGTCCCGAAGGACGATCTTGTGTCCCCGGGGAATGTCCATCGACAGGGTGACACCTTCCACCCGGGTACCTTTCGACAGGTCCTGGAGGGCGACGGCGACGTTGTCGGAGGGATTGATCTTGATATAATCCATACTAGAACTGGAAGTATTTGTCGGCGTTGTTGTAGCAGATGTCCTCCACCATCTGGCCGATGAAAGCCATCTCGGAAGCCGGGAGCTTTCCGGTTTCCACGTCCTTGCCGATCACGTCGCAGAGGATGCGGCGGAAATACTCGTGACGCGGGTAGCTGATGAAGCTGCGGCTGTCCGTCAGCATGCCAACGAAGCGGCTCAGGAGGCCGAGGTTCGAGAGGGAATCCAACTGACGGCGCATGCCCACTTCCTGATCCAGGAACCACCAGCCCGAGCCGAACTGCATCTTGCCGGGAACGGTTCCGTCGTTGAAGGTGTAAGCCATCGTCATCATGACCGCGTTGTCCTTCGGGTTCAGGCAGTAGAGGATGGTCTTCGCCAGCTTGCCGGCCAGGGTAAGGCGGTCGAAGAAACGATGACCTGCCGCCGCGATCTCCAGGTCATGGATCGCATCGTAGCCGGTATCGGCACCCACCTCGGCGAACATCTTGGAGTTGTTGTTGCGGATGGCACCGATATGGAACTGCTGAGCCCAGCCGGCCTCGGCATCCATGACGGCCTGGTCATAGAGGAAAGCGCTCCGGAACTTCTCCAGTTCCTTCGCATTCGGAGCGATGCCCATCAGAACCTTCTTGAAAATCAGTTCGATCTCGATCTCCTTGTAGTCGGCGCTGTAGAAGTTCTCCAGACCGTGGTCGGAGAGTTTGCAGCCCATGGAGGCAAAGAAATCATGCCGTTTCTGGAGGGCTTCCTGCAGGTCCGCATAGGAGTCGATCTCCATGCCGGCGGCCTCGCCGAGCTGTTCCAGATAGGCCTTGTAGGCCTTCGGGTTCTCGATGGCCATCGCCTTGTCCGGACGCCAGGCCGGAATCACCTTCGTTCCGAAAGGATGCTCCGCAATCTGTTTGTGGTAGCGGAGGTCGTCTGCCGGATCGTCGGTTGTGCAGACCACCTTCACGTTGAACCGCTTGATGAGCGCCTGGCCGCGGAATTCCTCCGTGGCGAGCTTGGCATTGCACTCCTCGAAGATCTCTTTCGCCGTCGCCGGGCACAGGAGCTTGTCGATGCCGAACACGCGGCTCAGTTCCAGGTGCGTCCAGTGATACAACGGGTTTCTCATGGTATAGGGAACAGTCTCCGCCCATTTCTCGAAGGTTTCCCAAGCGGTATGCTTGCCGCCGGTGAGATAGTCCTCGGAAACGCCGTTCGCGCGCATCGCACGCCACTTGTAGTGGTCTCCATAGTGACCGTCCACAAGCCAAAGCTGCGTGATGTCGCGGAACTGGATGTTCTCCGCGATCTGCTGCGGCACAAGGTGGCAGTGGTAATCGATGATGGGCATCTTCTCCGCGTGCTCGTGGTAAAGCTGCCGGGCGGTCTCCGTCTGGAGCATGAAATCAGGGTTGATAAAACTCATATCTATTGGTGTTTTAGAGTGGAAGAGAGTCGGGGTATCACCCCCGGCTCCCTTTGGAATAAGGACTACTGGTTCGTGTAGTAGATCCGGTAGAAGCGCAGGCCGTTCACCGGGGCGGTGATGACCACCTCGCCGGCCGCGACGCTGAACTCCAGTTCACCGGGCGTGTTGGAGGAGAAGCCGCCGGCCTGGGCCTGGACGTCCTCACCCACGGCCACCTGGACGGTGCGGTCGAGGGCCTCGGAGCTACCGGTATTGGAAACGGTGATCTTCAGCGTTCCCTGGTCAGGGGCCGTGAACTTGAAGTAACGGTCCATGTCACCGCTCTTGCCGCCGAACTGGATGAAGGTCGTGTTGTACTTGCTCTTGGAGCCGGAGTGGAAGGCCAGGCCGTTCAGGGACAGGTCGATGTTCGTGATGTCCGTATTGACACCGCCCAGGGCGGCCAGGGCATCCTGCCAGTCGGAGGCGGAGAAGTCCCAGTCGTACTCGACCGCCGCGGCAGCGCCGGACATGTACGTGAACTCGATCTTGTAGAAACGGAGGCCGTTCACCGGAGCGGTGATGACCACCTCGCCGGCCGCGACGCTGAACTCCAGTTCACCGGGCGTGTTGGAGGAGAAGCCGCCGGGCTGGGCCTGCGTATCGTCACCCACCGTGACCGCCACCGTGCGGTCCAGCGCCTCACTGCTTCCGGTGTTGGAAGCCGTGATCTTCAGGGTTCCCTGCTCGGGAGCCGTGAACTTGAAGTAACGGTCCATGTCACCGCTCTTGCCGCCGAACTGCATGAAGGTCGTATTGTACTTGCTCTTGGAACCGGAGTGGAAAGTCAGGCCGTCATAGGTGAGATCCCAGTTCGTAATGTCGGTGTTCGCGGCACCGTAGGCGGCGAACTGTTCCTGCCAGTCGGAGGCGGAGAAGTCCCAGGTCAGGGTGACCTCGGTCATCTCCCCGGCACCGCCCTTGGGCTGGATGGCGAAGGAGGCGTTGGCCTTTTCGGACGGCAGGTAATACAGGTCGATGTCGGACGGGAAGGCCTGCACCGTGAAGGAATACAGACCGGCCTTGAGCTCGGCGATATCTTCCGCCGGGACGGTGAAGCTGGTCTCCGTCTGCGGATCCTGGGTGCGCTTGTTGAACACGACCACATAGTGATCGGCATTCGGGATGGCATCCCAGGTGATCGTCACCTCGGTCGCATCGCCTTCCGTCAGGGTGACGGGCTCCACGACGGGTTTCGGGGTCTCCAGGACCTTGTCCAGGGCCAGGGTATCCTCGCTCCAGCCCAGCTGGGTGATGGTCACCGCACCGGTGGAATAGAGGTAGATGGTACCCTCGCCGCTGACCTTGGGAACGACGACCTTCTGGACTTCCGGATTGGAGGAAGAGGCGACGGCGCCGCCGAGGACAGTCAGGCCGCTGTCGTCATACAGGGCGACGACCACGCTCGCGCCGGTCTTGCCGGGATCGCTGAGGAGCATGTCCACGGAGCCGGGTCCATCGACCTTGAAGGAGACGTAACCCTCGGCCGGGACACCCTTGCGGGTGAGGACGGAAGCCTGCTTGAAGGTGATGCCGCCGTCGGCGTTGAGCTGCGTGGCTTCGGTACCCACGAGCATGAGCTCATCCCGTACGCGGGAGTTCTTCACGTCACCAGCGAAGAGGCTGGCGTCCAGGAGGTTCCAGGTATGGGCCTCCGTGATGGCGTGCTGGGTGAGGTCTTCCGGCTTCTCCACATACTGGATCCACCACTTGGAGGCGCCCACCTTGTTCTCGATGAGGTCCTGGGCGGCCAGCTGGAAGAAGTTACCCTTGGAATTGTAGCACGGGTCCACGTTCATCGTGATGAAGCCGGCGGTCTGGGCGGAGACCTTCACGAAGAAGTTCTCGCCATGGGCGTAGCTGTAGTTGCCGGAGGCGGCCCGGAAAGTAGGCTCGACCGTGTTGGCGTTGTTCTGGAACAGCTGGGCCCGGTCCGTACCGTCGGTCTTGCCGCCGTTCTCGAACAGGAACAGGTTGTTCTTGAGGGTCATCTCGTGCGGGACACGGATGGCGAAGATACCGCGGTTGTTGCCGTCGTCGATGGTGGAGATGTTCTTCACCGTGTTGTTCTCGAAGTCGATGTGACCGATCTTGATGGCGTCGGAAGCATCGATGCGGAACAGGGTGCGGATACCGTCGTACAGCGTGTTGTTGATGAAAGCGATCTCGTCGATCTCGGTGGTCTTTCGGATATCCACCGCATCACCGCCGCTGCCCAGGATGCCGTACATCTCGCAGGAATCGAACTTGAGGGTGCCGATCTTCACGACGTTATCGTTGTTCCCGTAGAAGAAACCGGCCAGGAAGTTGGTGATCTCGCAATTCTTGAAGATGATGCTCTCCACCACCGGGGATCCGCCGGTGTGCTCCACGATCCGGGAGCCGGCGGCACCGTCGAACGTGATGTTCTCGAAGTACAGGCTGCTGCCGGCAGCGAGGTCGGCAGTGAGCTCGACCTTACCGCTTACGACCGGCTTGGCGCCGTCGGCCGACAGTTCACCGATGAGGGTGAGGTCGGAGGCCGGCTTGGCCGTGCCCATGGAGTAACCGGCCTCATTGTACGGCAGGTAGTAGTTACCGCCCGCCGTGACGGCGCTCTTGAGCTCGTCGGACGAAGTGATGGTGATGGCACTCCCCTGCTCGGCCTTGGTCCAGGTATCGACCGTACCGCGGGAGGCGCTCATGTAGAAGAGGGTGATCTGGTATTCGGTGGAAGGATCCAGTCCGTCGATGGTGGCGACGGCGGCCGCCGCCTCGGCACCGGAGAGTTCCTTCTTCACGGTCTTTCCGCCCTTGACGGGGACGGCGTTCAGTTCGGTCACCTCCGTGTAGTCCTCCACGTCCTTGCTCCAGGCCAGGGAGACGGAGGAGGTGCTGCGGCCGGTCACTTCCAGATAGAGGTTGTCCTTGACCGCATAGGTCTTGATGGACCCGTCATAGACGGAGATGCGGGACTCGGTACCGGACACCTTGTTGCCGTTGTCATCCACCCGGTAGGCCTGGACGGTGAACCAGTACTTCTGGTCCGCGGTCAGGCGGGTCGTGAAGGGGACCTCGCCGGGCTCGAGCGCCCAACTGTTCTCCATCTGGGACAAAGCCTCGTCCGTGTACACGACGAGTTCGTAGCCGCCAGCGTCCTTGATCAGGGACCAGTCGAAGGTGACGACGTCACCCAGGGAAGCATCGACCCGGGCCACCAGGTTGCCCGGCGTCAGGCAACGGGCGAGGTTGAGCTCGGTGATCTCGTTCCACTCCTTCTGCGCGCAGCCGGAAAGGACGGATGCGCCAAGGAGGACTGCCAGGGAAGCTTTCAGTATATTCTTGTATTTCATATCGCGTCGGTATTAAAGGCTCTCGTAGCCATAGTCGTTCTTGATACGGCCCTGGCTGTTGGTCATCGTGTCGTTGTAGATGGGCCAGAACATGTACTGCTCCGGATCCCGGTAGTAGATGCCTTCCACCAGCTCGTTATACAGACCGGTGTCGGCCCCCTTGCTGTCCACGGTCTTGGTGAAGTACTCGGCCTTCTTCTCCCACGGGCCGACGGGCTTGACGGCCTCGCCGCTGAATCCGTAGATGATGAGTTCCTTGCCGGACACCTGGTAATAGACGTCGCCGCCCAGCATGTTCACCTGTGCATACTCGCCGGTGAGGTCGCGGAGGTTCTTCATCTTCTGCTTCGCCTCGTCCATCTTCTCCTTGAGCAGGCCCCAGCGGATGAGGTCGAACTTGCGGGTCATCTCGCCGCAGAACTCGAAGGCGCGCTCGTCCACGATGGCCTCGAACATCGCATCCTGGGAGGAAATGCGCTCGACGTAGGTTTCGGCCTGGTCCTCGTGGCCCTTGAAGGCACGCTCGCGGACCTTGAGAAGCTGCTCCTTCGCATAGTTCAGGTCACCCTGCTCGTTGGCGATTTCGGCGGCCATCAGAAGGATGTCGGCGTAGCGGAGGACGACGGGCTTCACGCCGTCATCATTGCCGCCCTTGTAGGGATTGCGGGTCATCCAGTCCCAGCGGTACTTGCCGAAGTACCAGCGCTGGATACCCACCAGTTCGGGTTCGTCCTCGGAATTCCAGCGCCAGTTGACGCAGGTGATGTCGCGGCGGACGTCGTTCGGGTCATAGTCGAACCACATCGTCGGGACCGGGCCGGCATCGCCGCCACGGGTGACGGTGGCGCCGCCCGCATAGGAGGAACCCTCGGAACGAACGGCGAAGGTGTAGTTCCAGCGGCCGCGGCCGTCGGAGAACGGAATCACGAAAAGGGTTTCGTGTCCGGGACCGGCGACGAGGTTGTCCTGGTTGCTCTGGTTCTTCCAGAGGGTCTCGAAGTCCTCCAGGGAGGCGGAACCGGAACCGATGGCGTCCTTCAGGTACGCGAGGGCCTTGGGATAGAGCACGCTCTTTTGGAGCTCCGGATCGCTGGTGATCCGGTTGGTGCCCAGGTCGCCGGTGCCCACCATGCCGTCGTCCGGACGCTGGGCGTAACCGGAAGCCATGAGGGCGATACGGGCGTAAAGGCCTTCCGCAAAGAGCTTGTTCACGCGGTCGGTGCGGGACGTCGTGGCGTTGGCGCCGGGATAAGGGAGATTCGGGATGGCCTCGTCCAGGTCCGCAAGCAGCTGCTTGAAGATCACGTCGCGGCTTTCCTTCTCCTTGTAGATGGTCTCGCTGGTCGTGGCATCGAAACGGGCCGGGACATCGCCCCAGGCGCGAATGAGGTCGTAATAGATCATCGCGCGGAGGGTCAGGGCCTCGCCGAGGAGGTAGGCCATATCCTGGTTTTCCTCGGGATTGCCGTATTCACGGATGCCCTCGATGACGAGGTTCGCCCGCTCGATCGCTTCGTACATCTTGGCGAAAGGACCGTTGTTCAGGTTCAGCTGGTTGTTGTTCGGCAGCTGCGCATAGCCCGCGATCTGGTATTTCTCGTCGGTGGGCTTGAAGGTGTTGTACCATTCGATGTCGCTGTTCAGGCCGATCCAGGGAAGGTAACGGCCACGGTAGTTGTTCGTCTCACCGAAGGACTGGGCGATGGAGAAGATGGTGTTCTCCGTCAGGGAGTAATTGGAATAGACGGTCGCCGCGTCGAAGGTGGACGGGGACTTCGAATCCAGGAACTTATCGCAGGAAACCGCTGTGGCGGCGACGACGGCCGCAGAAAGGATATAAAGAATCTTTTTCATGACTGCATGCGGATTAGAAGGTCACGTTGATACCGGCCACGAAGCCGATGCTCTTGGGATAGGCGGAGTAGTCCACGCCCGGGGTGAGCGGGGTGGCGCGGCGGGTATCTACTTCCGGATCGTATCCGGAGTACTTGGTCAGGCAGAACAGGTTCGTACCGGTCACATAGACGCGGAGCTTGCGCATGTGGATCTTCTTGGTGAGATCCTCCGGGAGGGTGTAACCGATGGTCGCACTCTGCATGCGGAGGAAGGAGGCGTCCTCGACGGCCCAGTCGCTGAAGACGGCGTTGCCGATGGCGGGGTTCCACATGGTCTTGCCGCTGTTGACGGACTTCAGGGTGGCGGCGTCGGTAATGAGTTCGCCCGTAGCCCAGTCCACGTTGGTCCAGCGCTTGTCCACATCCATCGCATTCAGGAGGTTGCGGTTGTAGTACTTGCGGGAGGAGGTGAATTCCACCTTGTTGGCGTTATACACCTGATTGCCGATCATGAAGTTGAAGTTGGCACTGAAGTCGAAACCGTAGGCATAACCGGAGAGGTTGAAACCGCCGGTGAAATCCGGAGCGGCATTGCCGATGACCTGGCGGTCGGCCGTGGTCACCTTGCCGTCCCCGGTGATGTCCTTGAGCTTCAGGGCACCCGGGCGCATATAGGTGGCGCCGATGACAGAGGAATTGTCCACGACGCCCTCGTTCAGCACCCACTTGGCGCCGTCCCAGGTGAATTCGTCCGGAGAATACATCCCGTCACTGAGATAACCGTACATGTTGCCGAGCGGCTGGCCCACCTGGACGATGTAGTCGTCGCCGATTTCGGTGGAGGCCCAGTAGGACTGTGCCATGATGGCCTCAAGGCCGCCGAGGTCCGTGACCCGGTTGATGTTGTAGGCGATGTTGCCGCCGATGTTCAGGGAGAAATCCTTGTTGGACACAAGCGGAGCGTTGAGCGTGAGCTCGACACCGCGGTTGCGGGTGGAACCGACGTTCTGGTACTGGCTGTCATAGCCGGAACCCGGGATCGGGAAGTTGATGAGGAGGTTCTTCGTATCGTTCTGGTAGGCCTCGATGCTACCGCTGAGGCGGCTCTGGAAGAGACTGAAGTCCAGACCGATATTGTGCGTATAGGTGGTCTCCCACGTGAGGTCCGGATTGTTCAGGACCTTGCCGGCGGTGAAGATGTTCTGGGTCATCGACAGCCAGGACGTGGTGGAAGAGGCGTACTGCTTCATCAGCTGGCCGGAAGGGATGTTGTTGTTACCGGCGGTACCGAAGCTGTAACGGAGCTTGAGCTGGTCCAGCCAGGTATGGGCATTGTCCATCCAGGACTCGTTGGAGATGGTCCAGGAAGCCGCCGCGGACGGGAAGTAACCCCAGCGATGGCCGCGGGCGAACTTGGAGGAACCGTCGGCGCGGAGCGTGGCACCGATGGAATAGCGGTGCTTGTAGTCATAGTTCACGCGACCGAAGAAGGAAAGGAGCTTGTCGTCCGGGCTGTAGTAGTTGTTGCTGGAAGCAGGGACGCCGGAAGACATGAAGTTCCAGGCCATCGCGGCGTCGTAGAAGACCGGGAAGCCGTCCACGAGGTCGGTGATGGTATTGCTCTTGGTGATGGTCATTTCCTCACCGAGGAGCGCCGTCAGCTGATGGTCGTTGTTCTTGATCAGGTCCGCAAAGTCGTAATTGAGGGTATTCGTATTGCGGTAGCGGGTCCGGAAGGCCTCCTTGTGCTCGGTGGAAGGCGTATTCTTCACGGTGGACTGGTTCGCCACATAGTAGGTCGTCAGGCCGTAGAAACGGTCGTCGCCCTGGCGGTAATCCTCGAGACCGCCCTCAATCTTGAGGCGCAGGTTGTCGATGATGGTCCAGTTGAAGGCCGCATTGGCGTTCCAGGTGGAGCGGATACGACGGGAGTCGTTGTCGGAGACGGACTGGAGCGGCGGGGCGTTGTCGCCATAGTCCTGCTCGAGGTCGGAATCCGAGGTGATCGCGGCCACGGGGATAGGAGCGTAGGAGACGGCGTGCTTGAGACGGCCGTTACCGGAAGTCGTCGCACGATCGTTGATGCCGTTCGCACCGGAGCCGCGGGTGTTCACGCGGGAATAGCGGATGTTGGCGTCGATGCTGGTCTTGTCGGAGGTCTTGAAGTTCCCCTTGAAGCTCAGGTTGTCACGGGTGTAAGTGGAACCCACCATGATGGCGTTGTCCCCCGTGTGGGCGTAACCCAGGGTCCAGTTGTAGTTCTCGCCGCTGCCGGAAACGGAGAAGTCCGCGCTCATCGAGGAACCCACCTTGCCGAAGACGGCGTCCACCCAGTTGTTGCCCGCGAGGTTCTGGTACAGGTCCATGTCGCCGAAGGGGCCGAAATAGGGATGGTAGTTATTGTCGATGTTGTCGCGGATGGAAGCCAGTTCGTACTGGAACTTCACGAAGTTCGCCGGATCCATCGCCTGGATCGCGCCCGCGTTGGCCATCTTCTTGAGGCCATAGTAGGCGTTGAACTTCACGGAGACCTTCTGTCCCTTCTCGGCGCTCTTGGTCGTGACGATGACGACGCCGTTCGCACCGCGGCTACCGTAGATAGCCGTGGAGAAAGCGTCCTTCAGCACGTCGATGGACTGGATCTCGGAGGACGGGATGTCGTTGATGGACTCCACCGGGAAACCGTCCACGATGTACAGCGGGCTGTTGTCCTGGGTGATGGAGGAGCCGCCGCGGACGCGGATCTTCACGTCGGCGTCCGGGTCGCCTTCCGTCGTGACGACGGACACGCCCGCCATCTTTCCGGAGAGGGCCTGGGACACGGAAGTCACCGGCTGCTCGGTCAGTTTGTCGGAACCGACGGATGCGACGGCACCGAGGAGGTCGCGGCGCTTGACCGTCTGGTAACCCACGACGACCACTTCGTCGAGGAAGGTCGAGTCTTCCTTCAGGACCACGTTGATGACCGTCTGGTCGCCGATGGCGATCGTCTGGTCGCTCAGTCCGATGAAGGAGAACACCAGGTTCACTGCGTCGGCAGGAACGGCCAGCGAGTAGTCGCCGTCGATGCCGGTGATGGTGCCGATGGTCGTTCCCTCGACAACCACACCTGCCCCGATGAGCGGCTCACCGGATTCGTCCGTCACCACGCCCGTGATGGTCTTCTGGGCGGACAGGGTCCAAGCCACGGCAAGACCAGCAAGCATGAGTGCGAGTTTCTTGACTGGATTTTTCATGAATGGTTGATTTTAAGTTGGTTATTGATTATTGGAATTATAGTTTCGTGTAAGTGCCGCCCGCATTCTGCGCGGCGATGATGTCCTTCACCAGGTAGTGGAGATACATCTCCAGGTTCGTATAGCGGCCGTTCTTGTCCAGGGTGATGGCCGCAGCGTCTTCCTTGTTGGACTTGCCCAGCCCGAACTGCTCCTCGAACCAGTCGGGCATGCCGTCGGCATCGGAATCCTTCACCCGGGAAAGCTGTTCGTCATTGGCGGAATAGGCCGGCCAGGCGCTGCCGTACTTCGCCTTCACGTCGGCGATGTCGTTGATCAGGGAACCCGTCCCTTCCTTCACGTCCTGGCTGATGCGGATGTCCACGGCGTCCTTGGCCAGGGATGCACCGGCGTAGGAGCAGGCGGCGTCCAGGGCCCTGTCGGCCGTATGGGTGGTGGTGTAAGCATCCTGACCGTCCTTTCCCTTCAGGACCAGCGGAGCGGAAACCGTCTCGTTGTAATGGGCATGGCCGTCGTTGTTGTGCCAATAGATGCCGGCAGGGCCGTTGGCCAGATCCCCGTACTGGGCATAGACGTTCCCGTCCAGATACAGCTCCGGGTAACCGTCGTCGATGTTGGAGGCGTTGCAGGTGGAGCACTTGCTATAGACGCCGTAGGCATCGACAAAGTACTTGCGGTCCTTGGAGGAAGGGCCTTTCTTGTAGTAGTTGTTCACCAGGTTGAAGTGACCGCCTTCGCCGCCGTAGGTGCTGTTGTCGCCCCAGTTGTAGATGACGTTGTTGCGAAGGTCCACATTCCCGCGACGGGCCGGATTCTTATGGTCCTCGTAGATGTGCGGATGGTCGATGCGGGCGTTCCGGCTGTCGTGATGGGCCAGGACGTTATGGTGGAAGGAGGCGTTCTTGCCGCCCCAGAGGCCGCCATAGCCGTGATTCCCCTTCGTGTGGAGCTTGCAGTTCTTCATGGACTCGGCAATCAGGCACCACTGCATGGTGAAATACTCGTTGCCGTAGAAGGAAGCCGCCTCGTCCACGCTCCAGCTCATGGAGCAGTGGTCCAGGATGACATGGTCCAGATAACGGCCCCAGATGCAGTCCTCGCCGTCGGCCTTGCCGGCCTCGATCTCGGAGGCGGACCAGGGAGCCTCGTCACCGAGCCGGAAACGCAGGAAACGGATGATCACGTTATTGGCACCCTTGGCCAGATTCGTCGTATAGTTTTTGAGGCAGATACCGTCGCCGGGAGCCGTCTGGCCCGCAATGGTCAAGTCGCCCTTGGAGATTTTGAGGTCGGACTTCAGTTCGATCGTGCCGGCCACGTCGAAGACAATCGTGAGCGGACGCTCCCCTTTCTCGATCCCGTAACGCAGCGTTCCGCTGGCTGAGCCGTCCTCCAGCGTCGTCACATGATAGACCTTGCCGCCACGGCCGCCGGTGGTGTACATACCGCCGCCCTCCGCGCCCGGGAAGGCACGGGCAATGCCGTCCTCCTCCGCTTCGGGGATGGAGAAATCGGCATAATACTGGTCGGAAGGAGTGGGGGTGGGATCCACCGGGTCCACGGTGCCTTCCGTGCGGGCGTCGGTCCAGGTCATGGTGGAGGCGCCGCCGGCATTGATGGCCTTCACGCCGAACTTGTAGTCCGTGGCCTTGGTCAGGCCGTCGATCGTGGCATTGCGCGTACCGGAAGTCCCTTCCTTCACTTTGGCGCCGTCCTTCTGGAGTTCCCAGGCATAGGAAGTCGCCGTCGGCACGTTGTCCCACTGGAACTGGAGGCTGGTCTCGGTGGCCTTGTGCAGTTTCAGATTCGTCGGAGCGTGCGGGACCGCCGTCACCGGAGGGATCGGATCCACCGGATCCTCCTTGCCGCCGCAAGCGAAGAAAAGGAGCCCGGAGAGGGCGCATACAGTCAGGAGTTCTTTTCTCATCACAGTTTCCGTTCGTATTCAAGGGAGGCCCAGATGAAGGGACCGATGCCCTTCGGGTCGTTCTCGATAATCTTTTCGTGGATGTAATAGTCGAAGGTGCCGCTGCGGTTCTCCTTGCCGCCGAGGCCGGCGACGGCGCAGCACTGCGTCAGGTTCAGGGTGCCGTCCGCATCCTCGCGGATGAAGGTCTTCACGAGGGAATCATACAGGGCGCGCGGGTCCACGGACTCCGGAACGGCCCAGCCCAACCGGGCGGCCTTCAGATAGGCGTAGGTAAACATGGCGGAGCAGGTGGCTTCCAGATAGTTCCCTTCCCGGCCGGGAGCGTCGAGCACCTGGTACCACATGCCGGTCGCGGGATCGGCATACTTCGGGAGGGTGGCGAGAATATGCTCCAGGATGGCCTGGAGTCCGGCCTTTCCGGGATGATCCTCCGGGAAATAAGGCAGGACCTCGGTGAGGGCCATCGTGTACCAACCGAGGGCACGGCCCCAGCAGTGGGCGGACTGGCCGGTCACGGGATCGGCCCAGAACATGGATTTCGTCTCGTCCCAGGCGTGGCGGTAGAGACCCGTCACGGGGTCGAAGGTCTTGTCGGCCGCGACCCGGAACTGCAGGGCGATGTCATCGAAAGCGGCGGTATCCCGGGCGGCATCGGCACAGGCGGCATAGAAAGGTTCCGCCATGTACAGTCCGTCCAGCCAGACCTGACCGGGATAGACTTTCTTGTGCCAGAAGGCGCCCGCCTCCGTCCGCGGCTGGCCGGCCAGCTGCTCCCGGGCCGTTCCGATCGCAGCGGCATACCGCCGGTCGGGTTCCGGCTGATTCAGGTCAATCATCGTCCGGGCGGGACAGATATGGTCCAGGTTGTACTTTTCCCGGTCATATTTTCCGCCGATGTTCCCGTCCCCGTCGAGGATACCGTCATACCACGCGCGTACGTACGCGTCGAACTCGGGGATTTCATAGGCACGGGAGACGTCCAGGAAACTGCGGAGTTCCAGTCCGGTCGTATAATTCCACTTGTAGCCACCCTCCTGGCCGTCCAGGAAAGTGGCCTCCGGAGCCCGCTTGATCTCGGACCGGACCATCCGGACGGAGAGCGGTTCCTGCTGCGGCTTGGGCGCACAGGCTGCAAGGCCGCAAAGGGCAAGGAGGATTGCGGTCTTTCTCATCAGCGGTTGTCGTAAGGGTTCCAGCGGATGCCGTCTTCCGCCTGATACATCACTTTTTCAAAGGTATAGTCGGCCGCCTGCCGGGCCGTAAGGGTATGCGCCCATTTCACGCGGGGTCCCCGGGCGCCGGGACCGAAATTCTGATATTCCGCGTAATAGGAGTTCTTCTTGGTATCGGGTTTCCCTTCCTTTTCCCAGTCGTGCCAGCCGTCGGCGACGATATGCGGTCCCAGTTCGCAACCGATGAAGACCGTCTTCGCAAAGGCGCCCCAGGGACGGCCCAGATAACACTTGTCGATGCCGGGAGCGGCCGTGAGCCGGCAATTCTTGAACACGTAGCCGTACTTCTGCCCCGGCAGGGTGGAGGCCGCCGTCACGTAGCTGTTCTTCTTGCTGTGGATGTGGCAGTTCTCGAAATAGGCGATGCTGGGTCCGAAAATGAAATCGGTCGTTCCCTCGATGTAGCAGTCCAGGAAATAGTTGCGCTTGATGCCGCCTTCCTTTCCGAAACGGCCGTACGTATAGAGCGTATCCTGGTTGCCGATGAAGCGGCAGCGGTGGAAGAACAGGAAGTCCCCGTCCGTGAACACAGCCACGGCCTGGGCGATGTCCTTCCCTTCCCCGGCGGAATTCTCGAAGGTGATGTCCTCGAAAGTCACATAACTGGAATGGATGTAGATGCTGGCGCTGCCGGAAGTTCCCACCGGGAAACCGCTGCCGGGCCAGACCTGCTTCGCATACCGGTCATAGGTGAGGATGGTCTTGTCGGCCCCTTGCCCCGAGATCTTCATCCGGAACTTGGAATGGGGGATGTCGATGCACTCCTTGTAGGTACCGGCCTTGATCAGGATGGTCGTGATCTTTTCGTGGCTGTAGTTCGGCACCGCGTCGATGGCTTCCTGGACGGTCATGTAGTCGCCGAAACCATTCTGGTCCACGACGATGTCGTACCGGACCAGATGTTCGCCGATGGCGGGGACCTGCTTCTTCAGGGCCTCGCATACGATTTCCGTCACCTTGCGGGCGCCGGCGGCCACGGTATGGGTATTGTCGGTCTTTCCCTCCGGTGCACAGGCATACTTGCCGGCCGGCAGGTTCATGAAATACGGAGCGGACGCCTCGTCGCCGAGGGATTCGATCCAGTCCAGGGTGGGCGTCGTGATGTCCAGCAGGGTGACACCCATCTCCTCGGCCACCTGCTTCATCGCGGCAGGATAATCCGTATGGCAGTTCCGGTCCAGTTTGCCCTCCTTGAACCAGCGGCGGGCCACCGGCGTGAGGAGGATGGGCGTGGCCCCCTTCTCGCGGGCCCCGCGGATGAAGGTGCGGAGATTGTCCTGATAGGCCCCGAAGGGAGCGGCATAGCGCTCGGGGTCATCGACCTTCGCATCGTTGTGCCCGAACTCGATAAAGACATAGTCTCCGGGCTGCAAGGCGTCATAGACCTTGTTCCAGAGACCTTTGTCGATAAAGCTCTTCGTGCTGCGCCCGTTCTGCGCATAATTGATGACCTGGAGGGTCGAATCCACGAAATTCGGGAACATCATGCCCCAGCCGCGCTCGGGTTTCCCGTCGGACAGGTCCTTGTTCGCCATGGTGGAATCGCCCATCAGGTGGATGGTCGTGAAGGAACTGGCTACGAGCCAGATACAGGCCAGAAAGAAGATTCTTTTCATCATATTTTCTCTCCGTTCACGAGCACGTTGTCGAAGGTGACGTTCTCGTAATAGTTGGTTTCCACACCCTTGGTGGCGGTGAATACGCTGTTCTTGAAAGTGAGGTTCCTGACCGGCATCTCGGGCAGGCCGTTCACGAAGACCGCCTGCTGCGCCCCGGCACAGACGATGTCGGAGAAATGGCAGTCGCGGAACTCCGGCGTGGTCTCATCGACCGGCTGGAGGTCGGATTTCCCGTCCTTTCCAGCTTCCGTGGCGGCGACACCGGCGTAATAGAGATTGAATACGACCCCGTAAGTGACGATGTCCTTCATATAGATATGATCGCACCAGATGTCCTTGACCAGACCGCCGCGGCCGCGGGTGCTCTTGAAGCGCAGGCCCACGTCCGTCCCGATGAAGCGGCAGCCCGTCACGCGGATGTTCTCCACGCCGCCGGACATCTCGCTGCCGATGACGAAACCGCCGTGCCCGTGATAGACCGTGCAGTCGGAGATGATGAGGTTCCGGCACTTGCGGGCGTGACGGCGGCCGTCGGCGTCCTTGCCGGACTTGATGCAGATGGCGTCGTCCCCCACGTCGAAAGAGGAACCGGTGAGGATCACGTTCTCACAGGCGTCGATGTCGATACCGTCGCCATTGGCGGAATAATGGGGGTTACGGACGATGATATCCTTGATCGTCAGGTCCTTGCAATAGAGCGGATGCAGGTTCCAGCACGGCGAGTTCTGAAAGGTGCAGTCCTGGATGAGGATCCGCTCGCACTCCCGGAAGGAAACCATCACGGGACGGAGGAACGTCTTGATCTCCTGCTCGTCCAGGGAAGGGTCGGGATAGTTGAGGGAGCCGGCGGTGGCGCGTGCCTTCGCATAGCCTTCGTCCGGATACCAGACGGAAGCGTCCTCGGGGACATAACCGCCCCGCTTCAGGATGGTCTTCCACTGGTCCTCGGAGACCTTCCGGTGCTTGACCTCCCGCCAGTATTCGCCGCTGCCGTCGATGATACCGCCGCCGGTGACGGCAATGTCATGCGCGCCGGTGGCGTTCAGCGGGGACAGGCAGCGCCGCACGTCCAGGCCTTCGAAGTTCGTGTCGATGATGGGGTACAGGTCCTGGTCGGGGTCGAAGACCACGATGGCATCCTTCTCAACGCACAGCTCGATATGGCTCTTGAGCTCGATGGGACCGGTGCGCCAGACACCGGCCGGGACGATGAGCTTGCCGCCGCCCTGCTTTTCCAGGGAGGCGATGGCATCGGCAAAGGCGGCCGTGTTCAGGACGACGCCGTCCCCCACGCCCCCGAAATCGGTCAGGGTAACCGAACGGGCAGGGATGGACGGAAGCTCCACCCGGGGCATGTCGAAGGGAAGTCCCTCGTAAAGGGCATCGAATTCGGAACCGTTTCCGCCCGTACAGGCGGCTGCAAGGGCGATTCCAGCGAAGATGGCGGTAAGTTTGTTCATCGGGACCGGTCAATAGTTGTCAGTGTCAGTTCGCAAAGATAGAAATCTTTTTTGAATTCCGTGCACGGTAACGGAAATAATTTTCAACATTTTATGTTGAGCACATACAGGTGCCCCGTTACCGTGCACGATTTTTCCGAAAATCCTTGCACGGAGTCTTTGTTTTTCGTAGATTTGCGCTGACTAACCCGATTATGGCAGCAACCGAGAAAATCACGATCATGGACATCGCCCGCCGCACCGGCCTTTCCAAAGGCACGGTGGACCGCGTCCTGCACAACCGCGGCGAGGTATCCAAGAAGAGTTACGCAAAAGTCATGGAGGCCATTCAGGAACTCGGTTACGAGCCCAATGTGTTCGCCTCCCTCCTCGCGAAAGGCGGAAAAGTCCTCGTCGCCGTCCTGATTCCCGAAAGCGAGCACGGCTCCTTCTGGGAACTGGCCGCTTCGGGAATCGCACAGGCCGCGGAATCCGTCACCGCGGTGGGGATCGACATCGTCCATTTCGAGTACGACCAGTACGACATCGAATCCTTCCGGAAGGCATCGGCCAGGATGCTGGACGCCCACCCCTCCGGCGTGGTGATGGCCCCGATGTTCCAGGGGGAGACGGAGGTCCTGACCGAAGCGCTTCAGGAGCAGGGAATCCCCTACTGTTTCATCGACTCCAAACCGGACACCAACGGTTACCTGTCCTATTTCGGAATGCCCTTGTACAAAAGCGGTTACCTTTGCGCGGACCAGCTGACCGGCGGGCATGACGTCTCCGCCGTCCTGATCGTGCGCATCCGCCGGGACCGGTTCCGCCAGTCGGATCCGACCGTCAACCGCCGGGCCGGTTTCCTGGACTACATGATGGAGAATTACCCGGACTGCCGGATCGACAACGTGTTCATCCAGCCGAACGACCCCGACGACATCGACAGTGCCCTGTCGGCCTATTTCCGGCTGCATCCGGACGTCCGCCACGTGGTGATGTTCAATTCCCGGATCCACCTCCTTGTCCCCTACCTCGAACGGCACCCGGACCCGGAACGGCGCGTCGTCGGCTTCGACAACCTGAAGGCGAACATGGACGCCCTCCGGTCAGGCACGGTTTCCGTCCTCATCGGGCAGCGGCCGGACGAGCAGGTTCGCCTCGCCATCGAGACCCTGGCGGAGTACGCCATCCGCGGGAAACAGCCCCAGAAAAAGGACCATTTCATGCACATGGACATCCTCACGCCCTTCAACGTGGAGGATTACTAGAGATACCGGTCCGCGAAATCCAGATACTGCAGCCAGTCGTATTCCAGGATCGCGTGCCGGCCTTTCCGGATGTGGTAGCCGTTGACACCCTTGGATACAGGGTGCGCGACTTCTGGCCATTCATCGGGCGCAAATCCCTCATAACCATATAGTTCATACACGGGAGCCGCATGGGCGAGACTCAGGAATTCGCCGTGCGGGTCCGCCCAGCTGTCCTCACTGCCGCTTTCCACATAGAGCGGACGCGGGGCGATGAGGGCCAGGAGTTCGTGCTGGTCGATGGGCAGCATGGCCTCGTTGTCGCCGTACTTCTTGAAATTCTCGCAGAACCAGTGCGGGAAATGGGTGTTGATCCGGCGGACCGTCTCCCCGAAACAGCGCCGGGACAGGGCGGCACCGCCACAGCCGGACGCGTTGGAAATGACCATGGCGAAACGCTGGTCACGGGCTCCGGCCCAAAGGGCGGCTTTCCCCAGGCGGGAATGGCCGAAGACGGCCACCCGGGAAGCGTCCACGTCAGCATCGGTCTCCAGATAGTCCAGGGCGCGGGAAAGGCCCCATCCCCAGGCGGCAAGGGCACCCCAGGTGTACCCTTCGTACAGGGAACGGATACCGGGATAGCCGTCATCGTCCGGAACGATGTCCTGCAGGCAGAAGGTCACGACGGCATAGCCCCGGCTCAGAATGGTTTTGAGCGGCCAGCGCTCGGAGGTGGTACCCCGGGGATCCAGGGTGAAGTCCCGCGTGTACCGGAGCGTATCGGGCAGGAAGACGCCGGGGTCGGTGCCGATCGCATGATTCCCCCGGAAATTCGCTCCCAGGAAAGCCGGAGCCGGGCCCTTGTGCCCGTTCGGGAGGTACATCAGCAAGTCCTCATACTGCGTTTCTTCCGCATCGAAGAAAACCCGGACCTGCCGGCGGGTAGCCAGGCCGTCAAACGCATTCGGATCGTTTTCACGGACCTGGAAATGAAGTGCTTCCGGCTTTCCGGGAACCGTACCGAACATTTCTTTTTCGAACAGGGCATAGAGTTCCGGACGCCGTTTCTTTTCCCACTCCTTCACCGTCTTCGTCCCGGCGAGGAGGTCCGGCAGCGTATAGGCAGGCACCCGGGATTCCTCCCGGATGAAGTCTTCCCTGGGTTCGAACAGGGTCTTGACCTGGAGGTCCAGCACATCCATCCAGCCGGAATCGTTCTTCGGGGCGAAGCGGTTGCACCAGAAGCCGAATTTCGCTCCAACCCACAGTTCGGGCTGTGCGAGGAAAGGATCTCCCGCTTGCTTGAAGCGCTTGCCGTCCAGACTGTACCGGAGACGGCATTCGGCTTCGGGAACGTTGCCTTCCACCCATTTCGGACGGACATCGAGTTCCACCCAGACGACGGCTTCCGGCACATCGGGATAATGGACCAACGGAACGTTCTTGGACTCAAAGGCATGCGGAAGCGGTTCGTAACGATACGGCAGGACGAGGATTTCCTTCACCGTTTCTTCCGCCCCCCGGGAAGCGCCTTGGCACACGACATAGTCCAGCCGGGCACCGGCCTCCGTATCCGTCATCCTCAATCCGGCGTAGTCATTGCCCATCAGGGCGAAGCCGGCCTGCTCCCCCTTCTCCTTCAACTGGGGATTCGGACGGAAGGACAGCTTGGCCCGCACCGTAAACCGCTCGGCCGGGAACTTCTGTGACAGAAAGTTCGGGCAGTCCCAGAGGCTCTTATACGGCCACTTCTGCTCCACGGAATACAACCGCACCCCGCCCTCCGGCAGCGCGTAGTGCCAGTACGGCGACGGAATGGCGTTATACTGCCAGGCGAGGTCGATGCCGTAAGGTTTATACAGACTTTCAGATTCCTCGACTTCACCCGGAACGACAGGGGGCATTCTGTATTCGGCAACCGGTTGTCCAACGCTGTTCCCGTCAGAATCCACGCCGATGAGCGGCCAGCCATCGGCCTGCCACTGCATGGGCTGGAGATGGACGATGCGGCCGTAGGCACCCTTGTCCTGGAAATGGAGGAACCAGTCCTCCCCGGACGGCGTGTCCACCCAGGCGCCTTGATGGGGACCGTTGACGGTACCCTCGGCCCAGGCCATGACGATGCGCTCTTCATAGGGGCCGAAAGGATCGTCGGCCCGGAGGACTGTCTGCCAACCCGTCGCGACGCCGCCCGACGGCGAGAAGATGTAGTACTTCCCGTTCCGGTGGTAGAACTTCGTTCCCTCGATGGTGGGCTGGCTCAGGTGACCGTCATACACGATCCGGGACGGCCCCAGCAGGCGGGTCCCGTCCGGAGCCATCGGCGCCACGAACAGGATGCTCTTGTTTCCTGCCCTGGACCCGGCGCAACCGTGTGATAGGTAAGCGTTTCCATTCTCATCCCAGAATGGGCACGGGTCAATGAAACCTTTCTCCTTCACCACCCACACGGGCGGCTCCCACGGTCCTTTCGGATCCTGCGTCCGCACCATGAAGATGCCCCGGTCCGGGTCGCCCACATAGATGTAGAACCACCCTTCGTGGAACCGGATGGCCGGCGCCCATACGGCCTTGCCGTGCTGGACCTTTGTCCGGAAGTCATCCTCCGGAGCGTCCCAGCCTTCGCCCGGATACTCCGTCAGCGCGGCGCCGACGAGGTCCCAGTGCACCAGGTCCCTGGAATGCAGGATGGGCAGTCCCGGGAAACAGTTGAAGGACGACGCCGTCATCCAGTAGTCCTCCCCCACCCGGCATACGTCCGGATCGGAATAATCGGCATGGATCACCGGGTTCTGGTACCGGAACTGCGCCGACAGGGTCATGCTCAGGAGCAGCAGCGCCCCCATGAAGAGAAACCGTTTCATGACCGTTTTTCGTTAAAGGCTTACGCCTTGAACCAGGCCAGGGATTTCGCGCAGAGGTCGGATACGGAGGCCCAGTCACCGGCCTTGAGGACTTCCTTCGGGAAGAGCTTGGAGCCCATGCCCACGGCGGTGACGCCGGACTTGGCCCAGGCCTTGAGGTTTTCCTCGGCGGGTTCCACGGCGCCGGTGCACATGATCATGGCCCACGGGAGCGGGCCCAGGATGTTCTTCACGAAGGCGGGACCGCCCACGGTGCCGGCCGGGAACACTTTCACCAGGTCGCAGCCGAGTTCCTGCGCGTGGACAATCTCCGTCACGGTGCCGCAGCCCGGAGAATACGGGATGCCGCGGCGGTTGCACAGCGTGACGACCTCCTCCACCATGCACGGGGACACGATGAAGTCCGCGCCCATCTGGATGTACAGCGCAGCCGTGGGAGCGTCCAGGATGGTGCCGGCGCCGAGGGCCATTTCCGGGCACTCGCTGCGGACGAACGCGATCAGGGCCTCGAACACCTTGTGGGCACCGTCGCCCCGGTTGGTGAACTCGAAAGCGCGGATCCCACCGTCATAGCAGGCCTTCACCACCTTCTTGGTGAGCTCAATATCAGCGTTATAGAACACCGGAACAATGCCGGTGGAACGAATGATACCGATGGTATCGATTTTCTTGAATTTGGACATATTGCTTCTTATTGAGTGCTGATGGCGTTAGCGGGAAACACGGCCGGAGCCGCCGCCCTTGATGAGACCTTCGACTTCGGAAACGGTGACACGGTTGTAGTCGCCGATGATGGTGTGCTTGAGGCAGGAAGCGGCCGCCGCGAATTCGATGGCTTCCTGGTCGGTTCCGTAGGCGAGGAGGCCGTAGAGGAGACCGCCCATGAAGGAGTCGCCGCCGCCCACGCGGTCCACGATGTGGGTGATGTCGTAGCGCCGGGACTGCCAGAGGGTCTTGCCGTCGTAGAGGACGCCGCCCCAGGTGTTGTGGTTCGCGTTGATGGAGCCGCGGAGGGTGACCGCCACCTTCTTGCAGCGCGGGAAGCGCTCCATGAGCTGGCGGCAGACGCTCTCGAAACGGGTCTGGTCGATCTCGCCGCCGGTCTTCTCGGCGTCGAAGCCCTCGGGCTTGATGCCGAATTCCTTCTCGGCGTCCTCCTCGTTGCCGAGGATGAGGTCGCAGCCTTCCACCAGGGCGGGCATGACCTCGGAAGCGGACTTGCCGTACTTCCAGAGTTTCTTGCGGTAATTGAGGTCGCAGGAGACCTTCACGCCCATCTCGTTGGCAACCTTGATCGCCTCGAGGCAGGCGTCGGCGGCACCCTGGCTCAGAGCCGGGGTGATGCCGGTCCAGTGGAACCAGTCGGCCCCTTTCAGGACCTTGTGCCAATCGACCATACCGGGCTGGATCTCGGAGATGGCGGAATGGGCGCGGTCATAGACGACCTTGGAGCCGCGGGCGACGGCGCCGGTCTCGAGATAGTAGATGCCCACCCGGTCGCCGCCATAGACGATGCCGTCGGTGCCCACGCCGAGGCCGCGGAGTTCCGCGAGGCACATCTCGGCGATGTCGTTTTTCGGAAGACGGGTGACGAACTGGGTGTCGATACCGTAGTTGGCCAGGGAAACGGCCACGTTGGCCTCGCCGCCGCCGAAGGTGGCATCGAACTGGTGGGCCTGCGAGAAGCGCAGGTATCCCGGAGTGGAGAGGCGAAGCATCACTTCGCCGAAGGTAACTACTTTAGGCATGGGTTATTGGGTATTTGATTTTCGGAATTGTTCCGGGAGGAGGAGGCGCGCACTTTCAGTTCCATGGGCACGACGCGGACGCCGTCCGCCCCTTCCAGGAAGGCCTGGGCGGCCTGGCGGCCCATCTCGAAAGGATTCAGGGCAAGGGAACTCATGGACGGGGTCATGAGGGAAGTGAATGTCTCGTTGGCCGTGCCCACGATGCCGAAGTCCTCCGGAATGCGGAGTCCCCGGGAACGGGCGGCCTCGACGGCCCCGAGGGCGGAGAAATCGCCGGCGCTGTACAGGGCGTCGCAGCCGGCGTCAATCGCCCTCAGTCCGGCTTCGAACCCGGTCTCGCGGACGATGGTATCCTCATAGACCTCCCCTTCCGGCAGTCCGCAGTCCCGGAGCGCCTGCCGCCAGCCTTCCAGCCGGGCGGCGTAGGCCTCGGAATTCATATAGCCGGCGAGAGTGCCGATGTGCCGGTATCCCTGTTCCGCCAGATGCCGGGTGGCGGCATACGCGCCTTCGAAATTGTTACTGACGACCTTGGCTCCGGGAAGGTCGCTGAACACGCGGTCGAACTGGACCAGCGGGATATGGCTTCCCAGCGCCTCCAGGATATGCTTTCCGTCCCGGGCGCCGATGGCATGGGAGATCAGGACCCCTGCCACCTGGTTGTTCCGGAGTGTCCGGAGGGCCTTGACTTCCGCCTCCAGGCGCTCATGCGTCTGGCAGATCAGGACGCAGTAGCCGGCCGCCTCCAGGATGGATTCGGCCCCGCCGATGACGTTGGAAAAGAAGTTCCGGTGGATGCGGGGAACGATGATGCCCACGATGTCGGACTTCCCCTTCCTCAGATTCGACGCCACCACATTCCGCTCGTACCCCATCTCGGCGGCCATCTGCTCGACGGCCAGCCGGGTCTCCTCCTTCACGCGGGGGCTCCCCGAGAGGGCCCGGGACACGGTGGAGGGAGTCACGCCCAGGGCGGCCGCTATGTCCGAAATCGTCACCATCGGCCGCAAAGATAGACATTCCTTTTTAATAATACAAACGTTTGCATACGCTTTTTTATTCCCCCGGTCACGATTATCATGCAAGATAATCCCCTGAATTGGATTAGTTTACACGGATATGACTATTTTTGTAAAAGAATTACAGCAAATATGAAAAAATTGATTCTCTGTTTACTGGCATCACTCCTCTTTCTGTCCGAAGGAAGGCTGGCCGCCCAGGACTACGAGGTCGCAGCCAGCTGGGGGTTCATTCCCGCCTTCTACGACGGCCTGCTCTGGGGATTCCAGCGCGATGTCGGCCCCGACGGCAGCCCGAGGATGGATGCGGTATTTGCAGACTACAAGGGGCCCCTCTACACGGCAGGCCTGTATAACCTGGAATTCAACCTCATCCGCAAGAAATGGCTGGTCTCCTCCTTCTCGCTGGGAACCACCTCCTTCTGGAGACCCACGTTCAGCGTTCTGGACGGGCGCAGGAAGGGCGCCAAGGTTCATAGCGTGCTTTCCCTCATGCATACCTGGCGGTTCACGTATGTAAACAGACCCGTTTTCCGCATGTACAGTAGCATCGGTCTCGGGATTGTCATGACCTATGATCCGAGACCGGACGAAATACTGCCTATCTTCCAGTTGGCCCCGCTGGGCATCTCCGTCGGAAAACGGATCTATGGTTTCGGGGAAATCGGCCTCGGGGCGGAGTACATCGGCGGACGCGCCGGCATCGGTTACCGTTTCAATTCCTTCCAGCGATGAAAAAGACTGTTATCCTTCTGGCGGGAGCCCTCATGGCGGCCGCCTGTAAAGTGGACGGCGGAGACTGGAGCTCAACCAATTATGAGTATTCCATCTGGGCCTACTTCGAGATATTTACCCATATCATACCCGAGCAGTGTATCCTTCCCATCCGTACGGGTATCGAAAACGGAAACATTCCTGCCCATGTTACCACCGACTATGACGTGATTCCCGCTTTTGACATCCAGTCCGTGGCCCCGAACCACTGGCAAGTCGAGTTCCAAGGCCAAACTTCCTACAGTTATTCCCAGGACAACGGTTATCCCACCCGCTTCAGCCTGGACATCCGACGGACCGACCCGGAAAACGACCGCTGGAGCTACGACATGACGCTGGACCGGGAAGAGGACAACGGCTACAGCCTCCACTATGAGACCACCGGTGCGAAAGTCTGGTTCACCCCGGTGCAAACCTCCGCGGACACCTACCGGACCAATTTCAGCGGAAACTTCCACATCGACTTCTTCCGAAACGGCAAACAGATTGATTACGCCGATTGGAGTGTGGACGCCGACGGAAAAATGTCCGAGATTACGACAAATTACTTACATTCGACGCTTCCTATTTGATCACCTCGGCGAGCTTGGCCTCGAGGGCATCACCGCGGAGGCCGCGGGCGACCACGGTGCCTTCCGGATCGATGAGGAGGTTGTCCGGAATGGAATTGACGGAATAGACGTCAGAGGCGACGCTCTTCCAGTACTTCAGGTCGGAAAGGTGGATCCAGGGCATCTCCCACTCGGAAATGGCCTTCACCCACGGCTCTTTCTCCCGGTCGAAGGAGAGGCCGACAATGTCGAATCCCTTCTTATGATACTTCTTGTAAGCGGCGACGACGTTGGGCATCTCGGCCTTGCAGGGGCCGCACCAGGAAGCCCAGAAGTCCACGAGGACCCACTTGCCCTGGCCCACATACTCGCTGAGCTTGTGCATGTTGCCGTCGGGATCGGCCTCCTCGAGGTCCAGGAACTTCTGGCCGATGATGGCCTGCTTCTTCTCCTCGGCGGCTTTGCGGCGGGCATCGGCTTCATCGACCCTTCGCTTGAGCTCCAGCACATAGGGGTGCCGGGCGAAGGCCGCATCGGACGCCAGCAGTTCATTGAGTTTGTCCGGACCGGCAAGGGAACGCACATCTTCGATGAAAGCGACGGGGACGAGGTTGTCCTTGTTCTGGTCGATCAGGTCCATATAGAAATCGGAATACTTCTTCAGGGCAGCGCGGTACTGCGGGACGAACTCCTCCATCCTGGCTTTCTGTTCCTCCTCGGGAAGGGCTTCGAACGCTTCCAGGACCTTCTGGTACGCGTTATAGGCGTCCGTATTCCGGTGGTCGCACTCGCTCAACTTGTTGTTGAGTTCCGAACCGGAAAGCGAATTGTCCGCAAAATCGACTTTCACGGGCACGCCGTCGTTGAAAAGCATGAACGTCCAGTCATCGCCCTCCGCGGTTAGGTTCAGGAAGGCATCCTTCGCCGCCCTTCCTTTGAGCTGAAAGGCACCGCCGGCGACAACCGCGCTGTCGATGGGCTCGTCACTGAGTTTGTCGATCAGGCGGACCATGACGCCGTCCTCGGGACCGGTCCCGTTCACGACATACTTCACTCCTTCCTGGGTGCAGGAGGCCGCCATCACTGCAAGGATGGCGGAAGCAAGAAACACTAACTTTTTCATATCCAAAAGATTTTGGCAAAGATACTGGATTTCCGTCAAATATGGAATACCGCCACAGAAAGATTTTGAAATAAATACAAACGTTTGTATCTTTGCAGCCGGCAAACAGGAAACAACTTTAAAACACATAGCAGTATGGCCAATCCTTTCTCTCTCGAAGGCAAGAACGCCTGGATCACCGGCGCCTCCTACGGCATCGGGTTCAACATCGCCAAGGCCTTTGTCGCCGCCGGCATCAAGAATATCATCTTCAATGACATCAACGAGGCCGCCCTCGAGCGGGGCCTGGGCAATTACAAGGAAGCCGGCATCGAGAACGTGCACGGCTATGTGTGCGACGTCACCGACGAGGTGGCCGTCAAGGCCCTCGTGGAGAAGATCCACGCCGAGGTGGGCCAGATCGACATCCTCGTGAACAATGCCGGCATCATCAAGCGCATCCCCATGCACGAGATGAAGCGCCAGGAGTTCCAGCAGGTGATCGACGTGGACCTTGTCGCCCCGTTCATCGTCTCCTCCGCCGTCCTGCCTGAGATGATGGAGCGCCGCGAAGGCAAGATCATCAACATCTGCTCCATGATGTCCGAGCTCGGCCGCGAGACCGTCTCCGCCTACGCCGCCGCGAAGGGTGGCCTCAAGATGCTCACCCGGAACATCTGCTCCGAGTACGGCGAGTACAACATCCAGTGCAACGGCATCGGCCCCGGCTACATCGCCACGCCGCAGACCGCTCCGCTGCGCGAGCGCCAGCCCGACGGCAGCCGGCATCCCTTCGACAGCTTCATCTGCGCGAAGACTCCGGCCGGCCGCTGGCTCGAGCCCAGTGAACTCGGCGGTCCCGCCGTCTTCCTCGCCTCCCACGCCTCCGACGCCGTGAACGGCCATATCCTTTATGTCGATGGCGGTATCCTCGCCTACATCGGAAAACAGCCCCAATAGCCATGGCAAAGATCAACTGCACCGTCCGTCAGGCGTCCAGCAACGTGGACGCGAAGCATTACGACACCGAACGTATCCGGAAGGAGTACCTGGTCCAGAACATCATGGTCCCCGGCGAGATCAACATGGTGTATTCCATGTTCGACCGCATCATCGCCGGCGGTGCCGTGCCGACGGGTGAAGAGCTCGTCCTCGAGGCCCCGGAAATCCTCCGGGCCGAGTACTTCACCCAGCGCCGCGAGATCGGCGTCATCAACGTGGGCGGCACCGGCATCGTGAAAGTCGGCGAGGAGGAGTATGAGATTCCCTACAAGGAGGCCATCTACATCGGCCGCGGGAACCGTCATGTTTCCTTCCGCAGCATCGACCCGGAGAAACCGGCCCATTTCTATTTCTGCTCCGCCACCGCGCACCGCGAGACCGGCGTGAAGAAAGTGTCCAAGAAGGACGCCGTGGTCATGCACCTCGGTTCCCTGGAGGAGAGCAACGAACGCACCATCAACCGCCTGCTGGTCAAGGAGGTAGTCCCCTGCTGCCAGCTCCAGATGGGCATGACCGAACTCGCTCCGGGCAGCACTTGGAACACCATGCCGGCCCACACTCACGACCGCCGCATGGAGGTTTACTTCTACTTCGAAGTTCCCGAGGACGCCGCCGTGTGCCACTTCATGGGCGAGCCCCAGGAGACCCGCCACATCTGGATGCACAACGAGGAGGCCGTCATCTCCCCGCAGTGGAGCATCCACTCCGCCTGCGCCACCCGCAACTACACCTTCATCTGGGGCATGTGCGGCGAGAACGACGACTACAACGACATGGACTGGTGCGCCACCAAAGACCTGAAGTAACATGAAAAGAATCCTGAGCATCCTCGTGGCCGTCGCGGCCCTCGCTTCCTGCACCCAGGCGCCGGAAAAGAAAGTCATGGCCCGCTTCGTCCCGGAGCGTGCCGACGACTTCGTCTTCGAGAACAACCTCATCGCCGGCCGCTTCTACGGCCAGGCGCTGGAGGGGAACCCCACCTCCCCGGGTCTCGACATCTGGGTGAAACTTCCCGGCAAGCTCGTCGCCGATGAGTGGTACAAGGGATATGAGACCCAGAGTGACGAATACTACCACCACGACCATGGCGGAAAGGACTGCTACAAGGTGTCCGTTTCCCTGGGCGGCGGTGCATCGACCCCGCTCATCGACGGACAGCTCCGCTTCCCCGCTACGAATTACCGGAGCTACGACATCGTGGAGGAAACGCCTGAAAAAGTGGTCTTTACCCTCCATTATCCCGAATGGGAGGCTGTCGATGGAGTAAAAGTATCTCTGGACAAGACGGTTACCGTCACGCCGGACACCTATTTCTGCGACGTGGAGGACATCTATACCTTCACCGGACGGGATACCCTGGCGATTGCGGCCGGCATCAATGTCCATGCCGCCCAGAACACCGTGGAAAAGCAGTCGGTCCTCCCCACCGCCGTCGCGATCTGGGAGCACGCTTCCGACCAGACCTTCGAACCGGAGGACGGCATGCTGGGCGTCGCCGTCGTCATGCCCGAGGCCGATGCCACCTTCCTCACGGAAGACGGCACCCACCTCGTCGCCTGCAAGCGCATCGTCTCCGGAGAGCCGCTCCGCTACCGCTTCGGCTCCTGCTGGTCCAAGGGCGATGTCAAGACAGCCGAAGAATGGTTCGCCCTGGTGGACAAGCAGTAGAAGCCCTTCCACTTCCGGCAAAAGATTTGTATCTTTGTCCCGACTGATGAAAAAAATCTTTCATACTGTCGGGACATTTTTCGTCCTCCTCCTGACCATCTTCATGGTTCCGGGATGCTCCGAACGGGTCCCGGAGGATACGACGCAGCGGGAGATCGAGGCGATTTCCCAGATGCGGGAGCTCAGTCTCGTGGAGTACCGTGTCCGCAAGATCGTGAAGGCCAATGACGAGGGCGAGTGGTACAAGATCGGCGACCGGAAGATCCTCCTCAGCTGCACCGCCTACCTGAAAGCCGGCATCGACCTGAGCGGTTTCTCGGCGGAGAATGTCGATATCAACCGCCTGGACGGCAGCGTCACCGTCACGGTCCCCCACGCCAAACTCCTGTCCCTGGACATGCCCGCGTCCGAGATCCGGGAGGAATATGACCACGTGACCATGCTCCGCCAATCCTTCACTGCGGAGGAACGGAACGCCCTGCTCCGGCAAGGTGAAAAGCAGATCCGCAGCAGCGTTCCTTCCCTGGGCATCCTGGAAAAGGCGGAGGAAAACGCCCGCCGTTTCTTTGAATCCGTATTCACCAAAATGGGCTTCACTTCGGTGGAAGTCGTATTCGAATGACCGCCATGGAAAAGAAGCCCCGGAAAATCGTCATCACCGTTTCGCCGCTCCTCGTCCTGCTGGCGATCCTCGTGGTCGTCGGCCTCCTGCTGGCTGCCCGGATGGCCAAGCGGGAAAAGCATGCCCTCACCATCGACGATACCGCCCTCATCGTCACGAAGATCCAGACCCTGGGCGAACTGACGACGGCCTGCTACTACGACGAAATGGTCCTCACCCGGTCCAAACCCGGCGCCCTGTCCTCCACGCCCCTCGGCTCCCTGGCGCGGAACGGCTTCGGGAAGGACGTGGACGACCACCTGGTCCTGATTGCGAAAGGGACCGTCCGGGCCGGCGTCGATCTCCTGGAGATGGGGCCGGAGGACATCCGCTTCTCCGGTGACACGGTCTTCGTCCACCTCCCGGCCCCGCAATACCTGGATATCATCGTCAATCCGTCCGATTTCGAAGTTTTCGCGGAAAGCGGGAAATGGGCGCACGAAGAGGTGACAAAGCTGCAGGACACGGCCCGTCAGCGCCTCATCATGGAGGCCGACCATGCCGGACTCAAGCGGAAGGCCTACGAAGGTGCGATGGATGCCGTGACTGATCTCCTCGTCGCTTCCGGCTACACCTACATACGCTACGACCATAATCCCTCCTATATCAAAATGCCCCGCCTAGGGGACTGAACGAACGATGACTGACAACGCTACTCCCCTGATGGCACGTCGGATCCGGCGGATCCTCCTCGTGTGCAACAACTATGACAAGTTCGCCCTGGAAGAGGACGGCCGGATCGAACCCCGGATCGCCGTCGAGTATTCGGAGCTGAACCTTTCGAACCCGCCGGAGCTTCTCCGTGCCGAATCCACCGTGGAGGCCCTGGAGATGATGGAGGAAGGCGCCCAGTTCGACCTGGTCATCACGATGTACAACGTGGGTGAAGTCGATGTATTCGAGTTCTCCCGCCGGGTGAAGGAGATTGACCCGGAGACCTCGGTCGTCCTCCTCACGGCCTTCGCCAAAGAGATTTACCGGCAGATGGAGAACCGGGACACGAGCCACTTCGACGGCATCTTCTGCTGGAACAACTCCACGGACCTGATCATCGCCATCATCAAGCTCCTGGAAGACAGCCGGAACGCACCGGTGGACATCCTGGAGAACGGCGTGCAGTGCATTCTCCTCGTGGAGGATTCCGTCCGGTACTACTCCACGTACCTGCCGGAACTGTACCGCCTGATCCTCCTCCAGAACAGCGAGGCCATCCGCGACGCCCTCAACGAGAGCCAGCAGAGCCTCCGGAAGCGTTCCCGGCCCAAGATCCTCATGGCCACGAACTATGATGACGCCGTGGCCCTGTACGAGAAATACAAGTCCAACATGCTGGGTGTCATCTCCGACATCGGTTTCGTCCTGCACCCTGGCGACAAGCCGTCGGAGGAAAAGCTGGACGCCGGCATCGACCTGTGCCGGATGATCCGCAAGGACGACCCCAAGATGCCCATCCTCATGCAGTCCTCCCAGGAGAGCATGCGGGCCGTCGCCTCATCCCTCAAGGCCGGTTTCCTCGTGAAGCGGTCCAAGACCCTCACGCACGACCTGGCGGAATTCATCGGCCGGGAATTCGGGTTCGGCGACTTCGTGGTCACGGATCCCAAGACCGGGGAGGAGATCGCCCGCGCCAGCGACCTGTACGGGGCCGAGCGCATCATCGCCACCCTTTCGGACGCGGACCTCGCCCGGCTGGCATCCAAGAACTATATTTCCCGCTGGCTCCTGGCCAGGGGCCTCTTCGAAATCGGCAACCGCATCAAGAAGAGCAGCTTCGACGACCAGTCGGAGCGCCGGGCGACCACCATCCGGTCCATCCGTGACTACCGGATCGCCCAGGGGCTCGGCGTCGTGGCCCGCTTCGAGCCCGAGCGCTACAACGATGCCATCCGCTTCGCCCGCCTCGGGGACGGTTCCCTGGGCGGCAAGGCCCGCGGCCTCGCCTTCCTGAACCAGATCCTCCAGCGGTACAACCTCTATGACCACTGGGAAGGCGTCCGCGTCCTGGTCCCGCGGACCCTCGTCATCACGACGGACTTCTTCGACCGGTTCATCCTTGAGAACGGCCTCCAGTATGTCATCAACGCGGACCTTTCGGACGGGGAGATCCTCTCCGAATTCGCCGCCTCCACCCTGCCCCGGGACCTGACGGACGCCCTGAGGATCTTCATCCGCCACGTCCGGAAGCCGCTGGCCGTCCGCTCTTCCTCCAAGCTGGAAGATTCCTACTATCAGCCATTTGCCGGTGTTTACTCCACCTATATGGTGCCGGCCACGGAGAACGAGGACCAGCAGCTTCGTCTCATCTCCAAGGCCATCAAGAGCGTCTATGCCTCGGTCTATTTCGCCTCGTCCCGAAGTTACATCACGGCGACGGGGAACGTCATTTCCGAGGAAAAGATGGCCATCGTCCTGCAGGAAGTGTGCGGCAGTGAGGACAGCGGCCTGTGGTTCCCCACCCTGTCCGGCGTCGCCCGGTCGCTGAATTTCTATCCGGTGGGCCACGAGAAGGCCGAGGAAGGCATCGTCCGACTCGCCTTCGGCCTCGGGAAGGCCGTCGTGGACGGCGAACAGACGCTCCGCTTCTCTCCCGCCTACCCCGGCCATGTGGTCCAGACCTCCACGCCGGAGCTGACCATGCGGGAAACCCAGCAGTACATGTACGCCCTGAACCTGAAACCGGAGAAATTCAAGACTTCGGTCGATGACGCCGTGAACCTGGAACGCCTCCGCATCTCCGAATGCACCGGCTTCCGGAACCTCCAGAAGGTCGTTTCCACCTTCGATTTCGAGAACCAGCGGATGGTGGACTCCCCCTTCCCGCGCGGTCCCAAGTTCGTCACCTTCGCCCATATCCTCCGCTACGGGACCTTCCCGCTCGCAGACATCCTCAAGGAGCTCCTGGAGATCGGCCAGAAGGAGATGAAGTGCTGTGTGGAGATCGAGTTCGCCGCCAACCTGGACAAGCCCGCGGACGTGGCGAAGACCTTCCATGTCCTCCAGATCCGGCCCATCTCCTCCGACAGCCTGCATACCGAGGTGGACTGGTCGGACATCGACGACAGCGGTTCCTTCCTCCGTTCCACCAGCGCCCTGGGCACCGGCTGGGTGCAGGACGTGAAAGACCTTGTGTACATCCCCAAGGACCGGTTCGACAAGATGGAGACCGAGGCGATGGCCGCGGAGATCGCCGCCCTGAACAACCGGATGCGGGAAGAAGGCCGCGGATACGTGCTCATCGGCTATGGCCGCTGGGGCACCAGCATCCCGTCCCTGGGCATCCCGGTCAAATGGAGCGACATCTCGGAGGTGAAGGCCCTCGTGGAGTGCGTCCTGCCGGACTTCCGGATCGACCCGAGCCAGGGAACGCATTTCTTCCAGAACCTGACTTCCTTCAACGTGGGCTTCGTCCATGTCGATCCCTTCGCCCGCCGGGAGGACGAGTTCGACGACAGTGCCCTGAATGCCCTGCCGGCTGAGTACGAGTCCAAATACTTGAGGCTCATCCATCTGGATGAGCCCCTGAAGATCTGCATCGACGGCCGGAGCGGCCGGGCGTTCATGAAACTATCCTAGGTCGGAATGCTTTTTGCAAGGAGAAGCGGCGCTAAAAAACCAACAAAACATGAAAAAGATCCTGTTTTTCCTCATGGCCGCCCTCATCGTGGCGTCCTGCGCTTTCTCCCTCCCGGGAAAATTCACCGAACTGGCCGACAAGGTCGCCCAGAAAGGCGCCGATTTCACCCCCGAACAGTGGGAGAAGACCAACGCCCAGTTCGAAAAGCTGGTGCAGCAGTATGTGGACAAGTATGATTCCTTCTCCGCCGACGACAAGAAGGTGATCAACGCCGCGATCGGCAAATACACGGCTACCGCCCTCAAATGCGGCGCTTCCGACGTCGTCAAGCAAGTCAAGGCCCTCCTCAAGCAGGTTCCGGATTCGGTAAACAGCGCCATCGAAGGAGCCAAGGGTTTCCTGGAGGAATTGGGGCAGTAAGGTCCCGTTCTGAACGATGTCCCGCATCATCTTCCACATCGACGTAAACTCCGCTTTCCTGTCCTGGAGTGCGGTAAAAATGGTGCTGGAAGGGAAGCGGGACATCCGTCTTGTTCCGTCCGTCGTCTCGGGGGATCCCAGCGACCGGCGGAGTATCATCACCGCCGCCTCCATCCCGGCCAAGAAGCTGGGAATCAAGACGGCCCAGCCCGTGTCCATGGCCCTTCGCACCTGCCCGGACCTCGTCATCGTCCGCGGCGACTGGGAATGGTACCGGCAGTGCTCCCACGGGTTCATCGACATCTGCCGGAGCTACTCCCCCACCCTGCAGCAGTTCAGCATCGACGAGTGTTTCATCGACATGACCGGCCGGTGCGGGGAGGAAGAAGCGGTGGCCGTGGCGACGCGCCTCAAGGACGAGATCCGGGAGAAGCTGGGATTCACGGTCAATGTGGGCATCGGCTCCAACAAGCTCCTCGCCAAGATGGCCTCCGACTTCGAGAAACCGGACAAGGTCCATACCCTGTGGCGTGCGGAAGTTCCCGACAAAATGTGGCCCCTGGGTGTGCGGGACCTCCTGTGGGTCGGGAAGAAGACGGCCGAGCGGCTCACCGCCTACGGCATCCACACCATCGGGGATCTCGCCGCCCTGGATCCCGGCCGGCTGACGCGGCTGGTGGGACAGAAATTCGCCGCCCAGCTCCACGAAAACGCCAACGGCCGGGACGATTCACCGGTCGAGACCGAAATCCCCGAGGCCAAGAGCTGCAGTGCCGAACGCACTTTCTCAGAGGACCTTACAGACCCAAAGGATATCGACCGGGCCCTTTTCAACGTCGCCTGCATCGTGGCGCATCGCATCCGGCGCGACCGCTTCCGCGCCTCCACCGTGTCCATGTTCATCAAATACAACGACTTCTCCGTGGCGCAAAGGCAGTGTACCCTCGCCGAGCCTACGGACGTCACGGCAATCATCCTCAACGAAGCGCGCCGCATGCTCGCGGAGGTCTGGGACGGTGCCTCCCCCCTCCGCCAGGTAGGGCTGGGCGTGAGCAAACTCACCCATGACACTTACGAGCAGATGTCCCTTTTCGAGGATCCCAAGATGGAGTATTACCGGGAATGGGACCGGAAATACGATGACGAGCACGGCTCCGTCCGGTATTACAAGGACTGATTTCCCGACAGGGCGGCCCAAAGAGTCAATAAAAAGCGTTATTTTAAGTTTCGCAAGTAGCTAAAAAACGGGTTATTAGACATTTCGGGTGATGGAATCGTTGTAATGGTCTGAAATTCATATCTTTGCAGCGTTCATTACTGATATGCTTAAAAAAATGCTTTTTCTGTGGGTCCACAAATGTGGTCCACAATGG
>Ga0256407_10001341_pt1 | contig 52505 bp, 48 predicted proteins | sample RumenRJG_04DNA_FD_193489 | JGI IMG/M metagenome (GOLD analysis project Ga0256407, IMG submission 193489) | Bovine rumen microbial communities from Lethbridge, Alberta, Canada - RJG_04 | ecosystem: Host-associated > Mammals > Digestive system > Stomach > Rumen | place: Canada: Alberta... | reverse complement strand
CTTCCCATTCCGAACAGAGAAGTTAAGCCCGTCATCGCCGATGGTACTGCAATGCAATGCGGGAGAGTAGGTAGCCGCCTTCTTTCAGATGGAGAGGTTTCCCAAACGGGAAGTCTCTCCTTTTTTTGTCTATATTTGTTCCTTGTTTCTCGTCAGTTTTTCCACTTCTTTATTCTCTTTTTCTCCATAGTCGGAATTGTTCTAAATCAATAAAAAACATTAAATCCGCAATTTTTCCACTCGATAATTTTTGTAAGTACCTGATTTTTTGTAACTTTGCACATGAAAAGGTGAAGAATCGCATTTTGTAATGCGTTCTATCGCAAGTATTAACAGGGACCGAGACGTAGCCTGTTGCGATGATAGGTATCGTTGAGAGCATATAATGCATAGTGATTATGCCATGTTCAGGTTCCATAAATCATGTTGTATGGATAGACTTATTAAGGTATTATGTTTAATTACATGCATGACAATCCCTGCAACAGCGTTAGCTGGTAATAAGGGAGACAAGAAATCTTCTGGAGTAAACTGGGAACCAGTGATGAATGCCATTATTCAAGTAGAAAGTGGCGGTCACAGTAAAGCAAAAAACGGTAACCAATGCGGAGCTATGCAAATTACGCCTATTTTAGTCAAGGAGTGTAATAATATCTTGAAAGAGCGTAAGAGCAAGAAACGTTTCACGTTATCAGATCGCTTTGATGTGAAGAAATCGAAGGAAATGTTTCTGTTGATCCAGTCTTATCACAATCCCAAGAATGATATTGAAAAAGCTATCAGATCATGGAATGGAGGTCAGCAGTACAGTGTAAAGAGGACACAGCGTTACTTCGAGAAGGTGATGAGTTATCTCTAAGAGGTACTAACTGTTAGGTATATCGGTTGCCAGAATTCTGGCAACCGATTTTGTTTTTTAGGATGGAATGAAGGAATAATGGGGTTGATGGGCTTAATAGGCTTGATAGGCTTAATAGGCATGATGGGCTTAATAGGCTTAATGGGCATAATGGGGTTGATGGGGTGGGGCGGAAATGAAGAAAGCCAGTCAAATGACTGGCTTTATAGTTGCGGAGGCAGGACTCGAACATGCGACCTCCAGGTTATGAGCCTGGCGAGCTACCAACTGCTCCACTCCGCGATATTTCCCACTAAAAAGGGAGGTCCCCTCATTAGCGAGTGCAAAGGTACTGCTTTTTTTGCGAACTACCAAACTTTTATATGCTTTTCTTATTAAAGCTTGAGATAAAAGGGGCGGAATTGATTGATTTGTTACCTTTTTTGTTCAGTTTTACTATAAAAATATGTAATACGCAGTTTTTTTATTGCTATATTTTTTGGTGGTATCAGATAATTATCTTAATTTTGCACACAATATACATTATGTGCAAAAGGAGGTATCTATGTCAATATCTAAAACCAGACAGAAGTTAGTAGATGTGGCCCGTCAGTTGTTTGCGAAGAATGGTCTTGAGAACACAACCATGAACGATATCGCAGTGGCTTCTGGCAAAGGTCGTCGCACCCTTTACACTTATTTCAAGAGCAAGGAAGATGTCTATTATGCTGTCATCGAAAGTGAGCTGGAGCGTTTATCCGATAAGATGGATGAGGTGGCGGCCAAAAAGATCCGTCCTCAGGACAAGATTATCGAGTTGATTTACACCCATCTCAACATGATTAAAGAGACGGTGATGCGAAACGGTAATCTTCGTGCAGCTTTCTTCCGTAATATCTGGATGGTGGAGAAGGTGCGCAAGAACTTTGATGAAGACGAGTTGGAAATCTTCCGTAAGGTCTATACGGAGGGTAAGGCGGCTGGTGAGTTCGAGATTGACAGTGTAGAACTGGTGGCGGATATCACGCACTATTGTATCAAAGGTCTTGAAGTTCCCTACATCTGCGGTCGTTTGGGTCATGGCATGACTCCAGAGACCAGTAAGCCTTTGGTGGCCAAGTTCGTATATGGTGCTTTGGGAAAGGCCAATGGAAGAATATAATATTCAATTAATCAAATAGAAAAAACAATGGGATTATTAGAAGGTAAGACAGCCCTGATTACAGGTGCTGCACGCGGTATCGGCAAGGCCATCGCGTTGAGATTTGCTGCAGAAGGTGCTAACATCGCGTTCACCGATCTGGAGGTAAACCAGGAAACTGAGAGTGAGATTGCAGCCATTGGTGTGAAGGCCAAGAGTTATGCTTCCAATGCAGCTGACTTTGCCCAGACCGAAGAGGTGGTGAAGCAGGTAAAAGAGGAGTTCGGCAGTATTGATATTCTGGTGAACAATGCAGGTATCACCAAAGACGGACTGATGCTCCGTATGACTGAGCAGCAGTGGGATGCAGTGATTGCCGTGAACCTGAAGAGTGCTTTCAACTTCATTCATGCCTGTGTGCCGGTGATGATGCGCCAGCGTGGCGGTTCAATCATCAATATGTCGTCTGTCGTTGGTGTTCATGGCAATGCTGGTCAGGCTAACTATGCCGCTTCGAAAGCCGGTCTGATTGCTTTGGCAAAGAGTATCGGACAGGAGATGGGACCGAAGGGTATCCGTGCAAACGCCATTGCTCCCGGTTTCATTGATACAGCCATGACACAGGCGCTGCCAGATGATATCCGTAAGGAGTGGATTAACAAGATTCCTCTTCGTCGTGGTGGTACTGTTGATGATATTGCCAACACCGCTGTTTATCTGGCGAGCGATCTCTCCAGCTATGTCAGTGGTCAGGTAATCCAAGTAGATGGTGGTATGAACATGTAGTTCATACCACTCTCTTTTTACCTTATTATATTTATTAACTATTACACCGCATGACGAGAAAGGCCATGCTTTTGCTAAACGGAATGAAAATGAAAAACCTGAACATGATTGTAACAACTGCGTGCTGTGCGGCGATGACCTTATCATCCTGCAGTCAGCAGACACAGACAACAGAGTCTGGTTTGACCACTGTTGGTAATCCGTACCTTCCCCTTTGGGAACATATTCCCGATGGAGAGCCCTATGTGTTTGAGGATCCTGATCAGCCTGGTAAGCAGCGCGTCTATATCTATGGTTCGCACGATAACCTGAAGAATGAGTATTGTGGAAGAGATCAGGTGGTATGGTCGGCCTCTGTTGACAGTCTGAACAACTGGCGTTACGACGGGGTCATCCTCGTGGTTGATAAGAATGCCAAGGGCGAGCCCTTCGACTCGGCAGGAACGGCAGATGTGTTGTATGCCCCAGATGTTACCTTGGTGACAGACAGCACGGGTAAGAAAACCTACTATCTCTTCCCCAATGACCAGAGTGGTGGCAGGAACGGACTGATTGCCAAGAGCGACAGGCCCGACGGTCCTTTCGAGATTTGCAACTGGAGTAAGGAGAATCCCAACCTGGTGGATGGTGTGTTGCAGTTCGACCCCGCTGTGTTTGTCGATGACGATGGTCGTGTTTATGGCTACTGGGGCTTTGAACGTTCGTATGCCGCCGAGTTTGATCCCACCACGATGGCAACCGTGAAACCTGGAACTAAGATTGTGGAGGACATGATACCTGGTCATAAACAACCAGGAAAGTTCAAGTTCTTTGAAGCCTCGTCGATCCGTAAGATCAAAGATAAGTACGTATTCATCTACAGTCGTTTTACTGAGGAAGGCGAGTTCGGTCTGCCCACTTCGAACTACACCTTAGCCTACGCCTATAGTGATCATCCCTTAGGTCCGTGGACCTACGGAGGAACCATCATCGACGGTCGGGCACGAGAGAAAGACGAACAAGGCAATGTGATAGCCTCGGCCGTACCCGATGGTAATACCCACGGTAGCATCTGCGAGATCAACGGTCAGTGGTATGTCTTCTATCACCGTCAGACCGGTACAAATGAGTATGCCCGTCAGGCCATGGTGGCTCCCATCAGCGTCAAGGTTGAAGAAGGCGAAGGTGGTAAGGTAGAGATCTCAGAGGGAGAATACAACAGCAATGGTTTTGCTCTCCAGGGTCTCAATCCCTCCGAGCGTCATTCCGCCGCTATCGCCTGTTGGCTTACTGGTCCTAAGCCAGCTGTTCATGCATGGCCCGATAACACTTTCTTCGGTTCGTATGTCGAAGCCTCGTATGGTACCGATTCCAACTTCGACGAGCCCTACGACCTGAAGAATAACACCAACCGTGTGGTGAATAATACTGATGGCTCCATTGTGGGCTATAAGTATTTCCTGTTCGACGCCGAAAAGTTGACAGGCTCTTTGCAGTTGGCATTGAATCTCATTCCTGAGGGAGTTGATGGCACCATTGAGATTATGAGTGATCGTCCTTGGATTTCGCAAGGAGGTAAGCTGATAGGTAAGATCGACCTGAAGGCCGACATGCCGAAAACCCCCACGGAAGTATTTGCCAAGATCGACAATCCCGGTCAGCTGGTTGGCTTGCATGCCATCTATTTTATCTTTAAGTCGGATACGAAAGAGAAGTCCTTGTGTACGTTGCAAGACTTCGTATTTGAATAAAAAACAAAAAGTAAAGAGATTACACCTAAGTAATCTCTTTACTTTTTACTTTCTCATACCATGTTTATTTCTTGAGTGAATAGGTAATGGTGGTCACTACACGCAGTTTCTTGATATACGGTGTATTCTGATCACGGTTATCAATCTCGAACTGGCCTTGTCCGGCCGTCTGGATCTTACCCAGTTTCGAATGGCTCGCCTCGGCAAACTGCTCGGCGGTCTTCTGCGCATTCTTAATCGCCTCGGCCATCATCTCCGGTTTCATCTGCTGGAACGAAGCATATTCATACTGAGCATCGCTGTTGTCTATAGCCACGCCCTGTTTCAGCAATTCAGCCTGTTTGAAGATCGCCTTGTTCACCTGTTCCACCTTATTCGTAGCCACAGTGATGGTTGTAGAGACGATATAACGGAAGTTCTTGTTGTTATCGCCCCACTCACGTGCTTCAAGGTCGCTGATCGAAGGAGGATTCACGGTGATCTCCTTCTCTTCGATACCGTTCTGTTTCAAGAAATCCTTGATCTGGGTAGTTCGATGATTGATACTCTCATAGAGCAAGGGCAGGTTATCGCCCGTCACCTTCGTACCAATACTCCATGTCACCTTGTCTGCTGGCACCTCGCGCTCAGCCAGACCTTTCACTGTCACTTTGCGGTCCTTATTGGCAAAGTCGTCAATACCTGCCTTAATGAACCAACCCAAGCAAAGAATGCCCACTGCAATCAGGGCAGCTGCCATCAAACGATTTTCTTTCATACGCAATACGTTTTAGAATTATTCGGGTACATATATTAGTAATTATTCCTATTCAACAACCTGACGATAATAGACGGAACCCTGCTCATTCTTTAGCGTACGGGTGTCGGCGTCGTACTCATAGCAATCCTCCTCAGAATCCACTCCCTTCACTTTCATGCAGATGGTATTCCCTTCGATCGTATAGGTATATTCCGTGTAGTTAAGACTGCCTATCATGCACCATGTAGCTGTGCCGTCTTTGTTGAGTCCAATACGACTCACACTGTTCATGTCTTCATCCATGCTGTCATAGATACCATCCATATTTTCATAAGTCAGTTCCAGCACATCTTCCTGCGTCTCATTCAGATAGCTTTGCATCGACTCCATAAAACTGAACGAAGCCTCATTGTCGTCAGGATCATTGTAGAATCGAATGATATCATGTACACGCCAGTTACCATCCTCGTGGCAGAAGGTGAACTTCTGGTGAATGGTCTGAACAGAGCTATGAAGAATGAAGCTAACCGTTGCCGTACCTTTCTCAACGTCTAATTGCTCAAACTGGATGTCGCGAGCCTTCAGATCATCGGGATTTGCATCCTGCATCATTGTCCAATAATCATCGTTGAAGAATCCGATTTCCTCCAGCTGAGCGTCCTTCTCATTCACTGCTGCCACCATATCTCGCCATGCATGACAGGCAAAACGTTTGTCAATATCTCCTGCGTTCTGGGCTGCTGCGGCATACAGTTCATTGATAAGACCGACTATTATTTCCTTTGCTTTCTCTTCCTTAGAGTCAGCAATGGTTACGTCAGCACTTCCTGCCTGTGTATTCTTGGCTCCGAATGCTGATAGCGGCAACGCACAGAGCACCATCAGTGCGAACAATAGTTTCTTCATTTGGCTTATAGTTATTATCGAGTGCAAAGATAAGAAATTATCGTGAGAAAAGAACAAGTAAGAAAATGTTTTTAACCCACCAACTCACCTAATGTGTCTGAAACGTCCATTTTTCACAAGCATAAGTATGCGGCAGGGCTAATGAGCATAAATGAATTCAAAAACACGTTTCAATTTGGGTATAGGCGCACAAGAGTAAGAACGATTCCCTTTTATTTCAACAACTCAAGTATCTTCTCTGGTGCTGTTGTCATCTCTGAAATGGCACAGAGTCCAGCTCCCATATCTTTTAAACTAGCTCCAAGAAAGTGTACTTTATCATCGATGATGAGGAAACGATCATGATTCTTGTGTGACAACTGGATGAACTCAATAGCGGGATATTGCTCGTTGTGTTTATCGAGGTCTGTCAAGAACGGCTCATTATAACGGGTATGTATCGTTGCTGATACCCTATCCCCGCGTTTCGACAACAGCGACAACACACGATCGTCTACATAATTATCTATCAGTACAATTCTCTTTTTGGCACTCCTTACCAAATCTGACACATAAGTCCATGCATCCCAAACACATCCCGTTTGGAATATCTGTTCAGGTAGGGGTTTGGGGTATTGCTCGTCCATCTTTGTAAGAATATGACTTATTTTCTCATCTGTTTCCTGTTGGTGCTGTTCCAAATGGAATACACGCTTGAACAAAATAGCGTTGCTTTCTATTATCTGTTGACTAATTGTAAATGCTCGCATGATTCTAATATTCATAGCAACGGCCGTTTCAGATCCCAAAACACTACTTAACATTCCTATTCCATTTCGCGTAAAAGCATATGGGTGAGTCCTTATCTTCGAAAAGTCTTTTGTGGTCGCAAATTGCGACCGCAAAAGAGCAATTGTCCTATCTTCTGGTGTTTTTGCGGTCGCAAATTGCGACCGCAAAGCATCCCATTCTTCTTTAGTGAGCTGGAACATGAAATCATCCGGGAAACGTTCTATATTACGTTTTACCTGTTCGTTAAGGCGTTTGTTCTTAACTCCATAGAGCATAGCTAAGTCAAAATCAATAATTACCTTCTGGCCTCGAATCGTGCGAATTAGACTCTCAATATTAAGATTCTTGCGGTCACAATTTGTATCCACCCCTTCTATCTGGTCGCAATATGCGACCACTCCATCATGCGCTTTCTCCTTATTCTTCTGAGCATTGATCTTGTTTGTCATAATCTTAACATTTAAGCGTTATACAAAAACGAATGCAAAGGTAATGTTTTCTTTTGAGACAACCAAAAGAGTTGTGAGTTTTCTTGAAATATATGATGAACAAGGAGAAAGGTATAAAGACACGACAGCAGTTACATACTTCACTGATGTGTAACTTGATGGCAGGGGCCAGTCCCTTGGCATTATGAAACCTCCAAACAAAATGCAATTAAAATGTAGGAATAGTTCTTTAATCCTATTATCCCTTCCTTTCAGTTTGACAACAAATAATCATTCAACGTCTGCCAGGGTTAGGAATGAGGTACCCACAAAGGCATTCAACCTATGGCAGAGTTAAAGTAAAAACCATTCCGCTCGGCTTTGCCGCTTCGCTTGTCGAAGAACTTTTTCTAGGGAAGGACAACCCTGATAATGTCAATACATAATAGATTCTATATGAACTTTTGATTATTATGAAAGCCCTCTGTTATGGAGGGCTTTCATAATAATCTAGGCTTACTTTTTTGTGACCTATCACATTGCTTTACTACGGTTTTGATTATTATTACAATAAGTCATTGGGCCAAGCGGAAGCCTACGTTAGAATAGACGTCCGAAGTAAGGAGGGCAGCCCGAAAAGACACGCGGCAAAAATCATCGCTGGTATGAAAGTGACCGCCACGTTCTACACGACAAGATGCTGGTGATGACTCCGTAGGCCCAGAAGGATTGGTTTGGGATTCGCTGCTATATAAGTCAAACCAGTCTTGACACCACTCTTCAATATTTCCACTCATATCATAGATACCTAGTTCGTTAGGGGCTTTCGTACTAACAGGATGTGGTCTGTTATTGGAATTGTCTGCATACCACGCTACATCGCCAATTGTGTTGCTCCCAGCATATTTGTATCCTTGGCTACAGTTACCTCCACGTGCAGCAAATTCCCATTCGGCCTCTGTCGGCATACGGAAATTCATTCCCGTCAGCTCGTTTAACTTCGTGATAAAAGTTTGGCAGTCATTGAAGCCAACCTGCTCTACAGGAAGCTGGCTGTCTCCAGTAAATCTTGACGGATTGCTTCCCATTATGGCAGTCCACAGTTCTTGAGTTACCTCCGTCTCGGCAATCCAATAGTCCGAAAGTGTAACGCTGTGAACTGGATACTCATTATCAGAAGCATCGCTCCCCTGTTCCTCGGTTGCCCCCATTCGGAATGTGCCACCAGTAACTTTCACCATCTTGAATGACACACCGTTAACAGTATAAGTCCTTGTGAATGCACCTGGATGAAGTTTATAAATTATTGTTTTCAACTCTTCAATTTCTGCCTTCATCTCTGCAATCGTATTGCCGCTGATGGATAGCGCATCGCCATTGAAAGTAAGGCTTTCAACATCATTGGCACCCAGAGTTATCTTCGTGCCGTCCTTCAACACAATGACCATGTTATAGTCATTTATTTGTGCCGATGTCGAAAGTACTGCCATCGGCATGAGCAATAATAACAATAGTTTCTTCATGTCTTTATCATTATTTAGTTATTTACTTTGATGGTGCCACTAGATGTCTGGATAATCAAAACACAATGGGGCAATCGGGAGAGATCAAGGACGGCATTGCCGCTACTGTCAGCCTTCTGTATCCTGACAGGCTTGCCATCCAATGTAAACACACAAACATCGGAACTGACTGACAACTGGTGGAACAGGATGTGGCAATCTGTAATTGTTGTCTGATTAATAATCGTAGCTACTGAACGGCCTTCTAATGTAACGTCCTTTATATTTGTTACAGGTAAAGAAGCCTCCTTGGTTGTAGTTTTTATGACGAGGCAATTGTTCGAATAGGTAATCACCGGGCCTTCGGTGAGACGGAACAACATTGTGGAACCATCTTTCATATTTACTACTACCATATTTATCTGAGACATGATCGTCTGTGGCAACAATAGCCACAAGAATATAAATAGTATTTTCGTTTTCATCTTAACTATATTAATCCGAAATATAAGAATTCTAATTTATTGAGGCATTAAATTCTATGCTCGACTTTGAATATTTGTTCGTTTATTGTTCAATAGTTCTTATCTGATTGCAAATATACATATATTTTTTGAAAACAAGCGTAATCTAAGATGTTTTCTTTTTCATGACCAAGATAAACCGCAGCTCATGATAAGTGGCGGAATTATTGACCCCCACCCCCTGCCCCTCCCCTTGATGGGAGGGGAGTGAAGAAGAAGAGGCCACCCCAGCCCCTCCATGAGGAGGGGCGAGTCATGGTAAATTGTACTGGTTTCTGAAACCTATGGTTTCGATGTGCAATATCATAGATATTGGAGGTCAAAAGCATAGGTATTGGAGTCTAAAAGCATAGATATTGCAATGCAAAACCGCAGGTTGTGAAAAAAGAATTTTCGCAATTTCCTCAAGACCTAACATTGGAAAAACTTAAATGCTTTATTTTGAGTGATTTAGGAGCAAAAAGGGGGCTAAAAGACCTACCGTAAGACCTAACAAAGAGGTAACATAAGAGGTAACATAAGACCTAACATTTTAGAGGCAAGAGGCAAGAAGCGAGAGGCAAGAATGTGATTCGCCAGTGGTTAGGTTACATGTTAGGTCTTATGTTAGGTGTTACGTTAGGTTTTTGTTACCTCTTATGTTAGGTCTTTAGAGTGTCAAAAACGCGTGAAACGCCTTTGTGTAGGCACTTTCTTCCGTGAAACTGTTAGGTCTTGGGCAAAAACACAAAATTCTATTTTTTTCTCCCCTCCTTATGGAGGAGCCGCGAGTGGTTCTATCTGCCGTAAAACTAGTTATTCCCAACGTGGGAATAAAACGTTCCCAGCGTGGGAATAAAGTGTTGGATTTCATCCGACCTTTTCTCGCCACACCATAACTCAAACAAGTTTGGTTCTGGTTGTTTGGCTTAACGAAAAGGTTCCCAACGTGGGAATGAAATAAAACTGGGGTAGTGAACGCAGGGGTTACATAGGGGATTTCCAGCGTATTTTTGTTATATTCGAAAAAAAAGTGTATTTTTGCTTAGGAAAATGAAGTGTCAGATTGTATATAGGTAAAAGGCGGACCAATAATCCGCTCCTCAATGACAAAAGACAGATGATAGACAAACGAGAATTTGAAACGGTATTCAGACGTCATTACGACGGGATGTTCCGACTGGCATGGAGAATGCTGGGTGACGAGGCTGAGAGCAAGGATGTGGTGAGCGATGTGTTCACCTATCTGCTCAATAGGGTCCGTCGTGGCGAGTTTGAGATCCGTAACAACGACACGCTTCAGGCATATTTGCAGACAAGTGTCCGCAACCGCTGTATCAATCTGCTGGTGCACAAGCAGAAAGAGCAGCAGATGCAACAGGCCGTGGTGGTAGAGATGACCACTCCCGAACAAACGGTCGAACAAGAGCAGCTGCAGATGCTTCATCACTACATCGACAGGCGCATGCCCAAGTTGTCGCAACAGATTCTCCGTCTGCGCTACCAGCAAGGCTTGAAGTATCGTGAGATAGCCGATGTGCTGCAAGTAAGTGAAGTAACTGTTCACAATCATCTGTCGCAGTCGCTCAAACAATTAAAGGACCATTTTAAATCATTAGGTTATGGAATCAAATGACAATCTGGAACAACTTCTCAGGCAGATGTATGCCCAAGAGTCCCATCACGATGAGGACATAGACACATCAGACATCATCGACGAAGAGTGGACGAAGTTTGAAGCAGAGCACTTCAAGGATGGAAGAAACTCTAGTTCTTCAATTCTTCACTTCTTTCATTCTACAAAGAAGATGGCTGCCCTGTTTATTGGCGTGCTGATATTGTCGGGAATCACCTATGCTGCTATCCACATGATCAGCAGCAATCCACAAAGTGAACAGGTGGATCAGACAGTAGCAGTGGATAATACTCAACCGTTAACCATCAACGCTCAGCAATCAGCATCGGCTGATTCAACAATCATACAACCCGTGGTGTTCGAAAATGCCGAGCTCAGTATGATTCTCCAGGAGATAGCTTCTTTCTATCAGTGTGAAGTTGTCTATAAGAAAGAGAAGGCCAAACGCGTTCGTTTGTTCTTTACATGGGACAAGAAGCAGTCGTTAGACCAGGTAGTAGAGACGTTCAACAAGTTCGAGCGTTTCCACATTGCCAAGGAGAACCAGAAACTGATTGTTGAATAAAAAACCGGAAACAATGAAAAGGATTATATTCATGATATTCCTGTGTGCCTATGTTGTCAGCATGCAGGCCCAGAAGATTACCCGCCACTATCAGAACGAGTCGCTATCGAAGGTACTCGAAGACTTGAATACCGCTTATGGCGACCAGACCATCTATTTCATCTATGATGAGTTGGAGGATTTTACCGTGACCAGTCGGTTCAGTAACCTTTCCATCAGGGAGGCTCTTCGCGAGGTAATCGGCTTCTATCCCATCAAGGTGACTTACGATGACGACCGTATCTTCGTGGAGTGTACGCAGAAGGAAGACACGAAGGTGATTGGACGAGTTGTTGATGAAGAAGGCAAACCTATCGAATTCGCCAATATCTCATTGCACACTGTAACAGATACTATTGCTAAGGTTCAATCCACTTATATTAACGGCAGTGTGAGCAATGAGAATGGCGACTTCGTGATACCTTGCAGCGCCAAGCGCGTTATTGCCAAGGTGACGTATATTGGCTACAAGACCGTTTCCCGAGAGGTGGGTGTCGGCCATATCGGTACCATTACTCTCCATCCCGAGACCTACACCATCAGTGGCGTGGTGGTGAAAGGTGAGATTCCGCAGTACAAGATGGTGCATGGCGGTATGACCGTTGATGTTCAGCACTCCATCCTTCACGATGTGGGTACTGCCGAAGATCTGCTTTCGTTGATTCCTTTGGTGCAAGGCAAAGACGGTAAGTTTGAGGTGCTCGCCAAGGGAGAGCCTGAGATCTATATAAATAATAAAAAGGTGCGCAACCCCATTGAACTGAAACAGCTGAAATCATTGGATGTCAAGAGCGTTGATGTCATCACCGCCCCTGGTGCCCAGTATAATGCCGAAGTAAACGCCGTGATCCGCATCAAAACCCTGAAACCTCAGGGCGACGGCTTGAGCGTGATGGCTACCAGTGAGACGTGGAAGAACAACAAATGGAATAACTACGATGACCTGACCGTGAAGTATCGTCAGGGTGGACTGGAGGCATTTGCCAACGTGGCACTCGACAACGGGCATTTCAGTAACGACCAAGATGATTATCAGGAACTACATATCAAAAAAGACCTGTTCTGTGGTCAAGCAAAGATACCCGTCAGGAGTAGTTGGACGCAGTTGCAGTACAAGGCAGGACTCAGCTACGACTTCAACGCCGATCACTCCGTAGGACTGAGTTTCTCATCGCAAAAGAACCTGTATAGTTGTTTTAAGACAGATATGACGCAGCACTATCTGAAAAACGGAGCCTTTTATGGTGATGTTCGTCTGAAAACAGATATCCTCGAAAAAGACAAACCGGTATGGGAACTGAACACCTACTATGTAGGCAAAGCGGGTAAGCTGGGTATTGATCTGAATGCCACGATACTGCGACGCGAATCAGAGGCTAATAACAATCAACAGGAACTGAGTGAAGAACTCGGCGACCGCATCCTCACCACCCAGACAAAAGAGGAAAGAACCATGGCCGCCGGTAAGCTGGTGCTGACCTATCCCATCTGGAAAGGCGAACTGAGCGGTGGCACGGAGGCTACATCCACACAGAGCCACGGCCATAACCGCAATCAGGAAAACATCATACCCGAAGCCGATACCGAGATGGACGAAAAGAACATCGCCGGTTTTGCCCAGTACGAGTTCCAGTTGGGACAGTGGCACCTGAATGCAGGTCTGCGCTTCGAGCATGTATCAGCCGACTACCATTCGTTCGGCATCCGACAGGAAGAGCCCAGTCGTACCTATAACGATTGGTTCCCTAACCTCTCGGCAGCATGGCAGAAGGATAAGTGGGGTGCTCAGTTGAGCTATAGCAAGCGCATCACCCGTCCTTCATATAACATGCTGACTTCCATGATCATATACGACAGTCGTATGTTCTACGAGGGTGGCAATCCCCTGTTGCGCCCATCAGTACGACAAAGTATCGATTTCAACCTGACCTATTCGTGGCTGAACTTCGTAACGGGCTTTACACGAGAGAACGACATCGCCAGTCATGTGGGCAATGTGTATGATGAGGAGAAGGAGATCGCTATATTCCAGCCCGACAACTTCGACCATCAGGATCGGGTGTACGCCACGCTCACTGCCTCTCCCAAGTTCGGATTCTGGCAGCCGCAAGTCACGCTGCACTATTATCAGCAGATGTTTGATGCCGAGAAGTACGGTGTACCGAAGAAACTGAACAAACCCGAATTTAGTTTCAGTATGAACAACTGGTTCGTCATCCATCCCACAACCAAGGCAATGCTTCAGTCCAGTTATACCGGGAGCAACCACTGGGCATTCATTTATCGCGGCAGCACCTTCATGGTAAATGCCCGATTGCAGAAGACTTTCCTGAAAGGACAGCTGTCAGCCGTGCTCTATGCCAACGACATCTTCCGCACTGCCAAGACCAAGATAACCACCTACTATGCCATCGGCAAGACGGCCCAGGAAGTCTATACCTATACGCAACAGGTGGGAATCACCCTGAGCTATAACTTCAACGCCAGCATGTCGAAGTACAAAGGAACGGGTGCCGGTAATGAAGAAAGGAACCGATTGTAAAAAGACTATAAAAAGCGTTGTGTCATATAAAGAAACCGTTTTTTTACATGTTTTTATGTAATTATTTCGTACTTTTGTACTCAAATAAGATGAATATGAAGAAAATAATATTTCTCTTGCTTGCCCTTGTCGCACTGACGGGGCAAGCCCAAGTTCAATCTACGACAGCTCTGCTGGGCACTTGGTCGGGTAAACTGAATGTTGGTCCTGCATCGCTGACGTTGGTGCTTCACTTGGAACAGGCCGACGGCTATGTAGTGATAACACTCGACAGTCCGGATCAGGGTGCTAAGGGTATTGGTACCTTTAAGGAATTTCTTTCTGATGACTCGCTGGCCATCAAGGTGGAGCAGATCGGGATGACCTACCGTGCCAAGCTGAAAGACGGAAAGCTCGACGGTACGTTCTCACAGAACGGTGTGAAAATCCCCTTGGTGCTGACAAGAGGGGATGTGGCTGAGGTGAAGCGTCCGCAGAATCCGCAGCCACCATTCCCTTATGAGACAGAGGAGGTGACGTTCCGTAACGAGAAAGATGGTGCCACCTTGGCGGGTACGCTTACTTACCCTGTTGACTATGACAAGCAGTCGAAGAATAAACCTGTGGTTGTCTTGTTCGTCTCGGGTAGTGGACAGCAGAACCGCGATGAAGAGGTTTTCAATCATAAACCGTTCTTTGTGATAGCCGATTATCTGGCTCGTCAGGGTATTGCCACATTGCGTTATGACGACCGTGCTACAGGCAAATCTACAGGGGGCGATGTGAAGAATGCCACCTCGGAGGATTTTACACGTGATGCCTTAGCTGGTATTGAGTTTCTGCGCCAACAGAATAAGTTCAGTAAGGTGGGAGTGCTCGGTCATAGCGAGGGCGGACTGATTGCCTTCATGCTTAGCGCGAAGAAACAAACCGACTTCATTGTTTCCCTGGCCGGTCCTGGGGTGAAGGGTGATACGTTGTTGACAGCACAGAACAACCGCATCATGTCGTTGTCGGGATTACCCGCTACGATGACGGTGGAGAAATGTCGCCAGCAGCAGGATGTTCAGGAGATGCCGTGGTTGAGATGGTTCATCGACTACGACCCGACAAACAATATCCGCAGCACCCGCTGTCCGGTGTTTGCTCTGAACGGCGATCTCGACTGTCAGGTCATTGCCTCGCAGAACCTTACTGCCATCCGACAGCTGCTGCCCAAGTCAAAGAAGAATCTTGTGAAGGAATATCCCGGTCTTAACCATCTCTTCCAGCATTGTACAACGGGTATTCCCACCGAATACGGTCAGATTGAGGAGACCATCTCGCCGGAGGTGTTACTGGACATTGCCAGCTGGATCAAAGGACTATAACCATTCCACTATGCAAGTACTCTATGAAGACAACCATATCATCATCGTGAACAAGGAGAGCGGTGAGATCGTACAGGGTGATAAGACAGGGGATATCCCCCTGTCTGAAACCGTAAAGGCGTATATCAAGGAGAAGTATGCCAAGCCGGGCGAGGTGTTCTTGGGTGTGGTACACCGTCTCGACCGTCCTGTCAGCGGACTGGTTGTCTTTGCCCGTACATCAAAGGCCTTGGCGCGTTTGAACGATATGTTCCGCAACAACGAGTTGCACAAGACCTACTGGGCACTTACCCAGGAACGACCGAAGGAGATGGAGGGCACACTCACTCACTGGCTGGTGCGCAACGAGAAACAGAACAAGAGCTATGCTTACGACCGCGAGCGGCCACAATCAAAGAAAGCGATACTTCAGTATAAGGTAATCGGAGCGTCCGACCGCTACACACTCATCGAAGTGAACCTGCTTACGGGTAGGCACCACCAGATCCGTTGTCAGCTGGCCAAGATGGGCTGTCCCATCAAGGGCGACCTGAAATACGGGGCAAAGCGGAGCAATCCCGATGGCAGCATCTCGTTATTGGCGCGAAAGATCGAGTTTATTCATCCCGTCAGTAAGAAACAGATCACCGTTGAGGCTCCTTTACCCAACGATAATCTGTGGCAGTCGTTTAAGTAGTCTCACCGATTTCTACGTTTGGAAGGGCGACTAACTATTTAAAGAAAGAATGACAAATAAGCAGGTAGATACTTTACCGATTCCTCTCGGGCATAATCCTTTGTATAAACTAAGTAGCGCTCATTGGTGATTCGCGACGAGAACTTCTTGCAAAAGGCATCTAAGGAAGCGTGCGTCTTGTAGGAAGAGGACTTTACCTCAATTGGTAGAATCTTAGTTCCGTGAGACAACAGGAAATCAACCTCGTAATTATGCTTACCACTTTCCGTAGGCCATGAGTGATAAAAGAGCTTATTGCCGGATGCTGTTAGAATCTGAGCTACAATGTTTTCATACAAGTACCCGAGGTTAGCAGCTAGTTTATCACTGAGAAGACGCTCATAGATGACGTTTTCCGTAAAAGCCTTGTCACGGAATGCTAGGGTAACAAAGAGACCAGTGTCGCCAACAAACATCTTGTACTGTTCCAAATTCTCAGTACTCCCAAGTCCTACATTCGGGTCATCACAATGATGGGAGATATTCACAGTTTTACTCTTTTCCATCTCTGAGATAAGTTCAAGATAGTCTTCATTTCTTGCTTTGGGAATAACACTGGCTATCTGGTAGCGGGAAGCATTGCTATTCAGTTGGGCAGGAATGGCAGCGAAGATGCGTGCTGCTTTTCCAGAGGGATCGATTTTTCCGAAATCCTCGTTATATAAATCCAGAATGAGCCTTTTGGTGCGGTCCACCACTTCGAAGTTGTTAGACTCCAAAAAGGCATCTACAGCCTGAGGCATACCGCCCACCAACATGTAAAGGCGGAAATCGCGCATGAGTTTTCGGTGTGCCTCCTTCAGCGGCTGCAGGTGTTCCCAGATACCACGGAGCAGTGGAATCGTTGCTGTGTCGCCCATGGCCCAACGAAACTCTTCGTAATCCATCGGATACATGCTGATGCGTTCCTCTTCGCTGGGAATGAGGATGTTCTCTGTATTCTTGCGTATAGATATCAGTGAGCCTGTTTCGATGTAATCGTAACGGTGGTCTTCCACAAACGACTTGATTGCCTGACGAGCAAGTGGTTGAAACTGAACCTCGTCAAAGACTATGAGTGACTTACGCTCTACTAATTGTACACCATAGACCAGCTGAAGCCTTAGGAAAATGTAATTGAGGTCAGAGACATCATTGAATAGATTCTTAACTTCCTGTGAACACTTGGTAAAGTCGATCAATATATACGATTCATATTCATTACGGGCAAAGGTCTTGACGATAGTTGATTTGCCTATACGTCGGGCGCCTTCTATGAGGAGGGCACTATTTCCGTTGCTCTCCTGTTTCCACTTGAGCAAGCGGTCGTATATTTTCCGTTTGAAAAGTCTTGTAGATTCCATAACTTAGTATTTACGGTGCAAATATAGCCACAAATATCGTTTCCTCAAAATTTTTTTGTCACAAAAATACAAAATTCTCACAATTTATTTTGTTGATTTCCGCAAAATTCTCAGAATCTTGCAATTCTTCAATTATACAAATTTGCGTAACGCATTTTTGTATAATTATGTGTTGATTCTTTATTTTACAGCGAATCCTCCGGTCTAAGGGAGTCGGTCAAAGGTCAAAGGGATGAGCGCTACAACCTCTCAGGTCAAAGGGTAGGGAAGGACTACAAGGGCATTGTGATTCACAATGGCAAGAAGGTCGTGAGATGAACAATCGCTATTTTTGAAAGACCTAACATCAAAAATACTTAATTATTTCATTTAGAGCAACTTAGAAACAATAAAGGTATCTAAATACCTAACATAAACCTAACATAGAGGTAACATAAACCTAACATCACACCTAACATTCAACTGACAACCAAATCAGCTACAAAGAACTACATGTTAGGTCTTAGGTTAGGTCTTAGGTTAGGTCTTTGTTAGGTTTATGTTAGGTTTATGTTAGGTCTGAAAAACCACGAAACCCTTTGTTTATCGGTGTTTCAAGAGTTTTATGTTAGGTCTTGGGAAAAACACAAAAATTCTTTCATTTTGTGGAGCCGAATTACATATTCGCCGGAACACAGTGAAGATAGTTTCTTGTCATAATACAATTTGTTCCCAACGTGGGAATAAACTGTTCCCAACGTGGGAATAAACTGTTCCCAACGTGGGAAATCCTACAAGGCTGATTAGCGTTATTCGGGTGCAAATATCTAAAATAATTCATTTAGTTGTATAGGAATTTCCCTATTATTATCATTTTAATCCCTATTTTTGCAATTATTTGCTGACTTATTGGATATAATTCTCTCGTTTTCTTCTCACTTAATCGAATTATTCGTATCTTTGCCGTCAATAAGGTGAAGAAGAGGCACCGAAATGAAGAAAGCGTTGAAATGGACGGCCTTGGCCGTCGCCATTCCTATTCTGCTGATTGTACTATTGGCCGTACTGCTTTACTTGCCCCCTGTACAGAACTGGGCAGTGAAGCAGGTGGCTCGTGTTGCCTCAGAGAAGACCGGTATGGAGATCACCGTGGAGCGTGTGAACCTGGAGTTCCCGCTGAACCTCGGTGTGGAAGGACTGCGTGTGTTGCAGCCCAACGACTCTCTTCCTGAGCAGAAAGATACGGTGGCTGATGTGCGTAAGCTGGTGGTCAACGTGCAGCTGCGGCCCTTGTTGAAGAAACAGGTGGAGATTGATGCCTTGGATTTCACCGACCTGACTTTCAATACCACGCATTTTGTTCCTGAGGCCAGGGTGAAAGGTAAGGTGGGCAATATGCACCTTGCCAGTCATGGTATCGACCTGAAAGGACAGCTTCTTCGTGTCAACGAGGCTCAGTTGGCCGACGCGAAGATAGATGTGCAGCTGAGTGATACCGTTCCTCCTGATACGACGAAGAGTGAGAACTTCTGGAAGATCAGTGTCGACCAACTGAATATCGACCGAAGTGATGTAACCGTACGCATGCCGAACGACACCTTACAGGTGGCGGCTCATTTAGGAAAGGTAGAGGCCAAAGAAGGATTCTTCGATCTGTATAAGGGTGAATATAAGGTGAAACGACTCGATTGGAACGATGGTGCCTTGGCTTATGATGATCGTTTCGCACCCAAGGTGAAAGGTCTTGACTACAACCACCTGAACGTACGGGATATCCAGTTGGGAATCGACTCCCTTTCCTATAGTTCCCCCAAGCTTAGTCTTAACGTGCGCTCTTGTTCCTTGAAGGAACAGAGTGGATTGGAGGTGACGGAACTGAAGGGCGGGTTTGCCATGGACGACAAGAAGTTCTATTTGCCTGATCTGAAACTGCGCACACCGGAATCGAGTCTGGATGCACATGTGGTGATGGATCAGAACGCCTTTGCCGACCAGCAGCCTGGAAAGATTCACGTTACGGCCGACGGCTCCTTGGGGAAACAGGACATCATGCGCTTCTTAGGTGGTATGCCTACCAAGTTCGTCCGTCAGTGGCCGAACCAGCCGCTAACCGTGAAGACCGTTCTTTCTGGTAATATGAACCGTATTGAGTTCACTGGACTGAACGCCAAACTGCCCTCCGCCTTTAATATCAATGCACGGGGCTATGTGATGAATCCCACAGATCCTGATAGGATGGTGGCAGATGTCACCCTTGATGCCAAAACATATAACATCAACTTCCTGACGTCGTTAGTCGATCCGAAAACGCTGGAAGGAATCCGCATACCGCAGGGTATCGGTGTGAAGGGAAAGTTCAAGGCTGACGGTAATAGGTACCGTGCCGTCTTCACTGCTACCGAAGGGAAGGGTAGTGTGAAGGGAAAGGCTGATATCGACACAAAGACCATGAGGTATCAGACCAACATGACGGTGAACAATCTTCAGTTGCGCCATTTCCTGCCGGGGTATGAGATGGGGGCCTTTACTGGTGATATCGACCTGAAAGGACAGGGTACTGATTTCCTCTCACCCAAGACGAACCTGCAGGCTAAGGCACGCATTAAGAAGTTCCAATATGGACAGTATAACCTGGATGGTATGAATGCCACAGCCATGGTGAAAAACGGTAGGATGAAGGCCGATATAGATTCGAACAATCCGTTACTGAAAGGACAGTTCACCGTTGACGCACTCACCAACAAGAAGAATATCAAGGCCACGATAGCTGCTGATGTGCTGCATGCCGACCTTTATAAGCTGCATCTTACCGATGAACCGATGACGGTAACGATGTGCGGACACTTCGATGTGGCTACCGACATGAACGACTTCTACCAGGTGCAGGGAATGGCTTCTGACATTACCGTGCGAGACATTAGGGAGGTATATCGTCCTGATGATGTGGTACTGGATGTGCTGACACGTCGGGATACCACTCATGCGGTGGTTGACTGCGGTGACTTCCATCTCGACATGGATGCGAAAGGTGGTTATAAGCAGTTGATGAAGGTGGGTGACCAGCTGATGACAGAGCTGAGTAAGCAGACTAAGGAGAAACATATTGACCAGATGGCACTGCGACGGAAGTTCCCCACGGCACGTATCCGACTGCATACCGGGAATGATAACTTCTTTGTGCGAATGCTGGAGCGTGAGGGATATACGTTTGCGAAGGCCGACATCGATATGGTTACCTCTCCGCAGGAGGGACTGAACGGACAGATGAAGATCCTGTCGCTGATGGCTGATAGCGTGCAGCTGGATACCGTACGACTGAACTTCGTGTCAGACAGTACGAACATCACCTTCAACGGTCAGGTGCGCAACAACACCAAGAATCCGCAGTTCGTGTTCAATACCTTGTTCGACGGTTACCTGTTGGAGAAGGGTGCCGGCGTGAACCTACGGTATTATGATTCCAACGACAAGCTGGGTGTGCGCCTCGGTGCTGAGGCTGCAATGGAAGATAACGGTATCCGTCTGCACCTGCTCTCGAAAGATGCTGTCATTGCCTACCGTCCGGCTCGCATCAATGATGATAACTATGTGTATCTGGCTGACAATAAAAGGGTGTCGGCCAATCTGGAGATCTTGGCCGACGACGGTACGGGTTTGAAGGTTTATTCAAACGACGAGAATCTGGATGCCTTGCAGGATATAACGTTATCGCTGAATAAACTGAATCTCGAGGAGTTGGTATCGGTGATTCCTTACATGCCTGATATCAAGGGATTCCTCAATGGTGACTTCCACTATGTACAGGAGGGTGATCATTTTACGGTGTCTTCATCGATGGAAGGCAACGGCTTGTACTACGAAGGTAGTAAGATGGGTAACCTAGGTACGGAATTTGTCTATATGCCGATGGACGATGGTTCACACTTCGTGGATGGAACACTGGCCGTGGAAGGTATGGAGGTGGGAACGATATCGGGTACCTACCAGCCGAAGGGTAAGGAGAACATGGACCTGGTGGTGAATCTGGACCGACTGCCTATCTCGCTTGTCAACGGCTTCATTCCCGATCAGCTGTTCGGCTTCAAGGGTTATGGTGAAGGTGAGCTGACCGTGAAGGGCTCGCTCGACAAGCCCAGGGTGGATGGAGAGGTGTTCCTCGACTCCTGTCATCTGGTAAGTGTTCCTTATGGTATGGATCTGCGCTTCAGTAACGACCCGGTACGCATCGTAGGCAGTCATCTGCTCCTGGAGAACTTCGAGATGTACGCCCATAACGAGAACCCGCTGAACCTTGCGGGAAACATCGACTTCTCTGATCTCAACAGAATGAATATGAACGTCAGGATGCGGGCCGACAACTACGAGATTATCAATGCCAAAGAGCAGCCTAACAGTGTAGCCTTCGGCAGGGCCTTCGTGAACTTCTTCGGAACATTGAGCGGACCGCTGGAGAATCTGAGTATGCGCGGTAAGTTGGATGTGCTGGGAACCACCGACCTGAGCTATGTGCTGCGTGATTCACCATTGACTACCGATAACCAGTTGGATGAACTAGTGAAGTTCACCGACTTTACCGATACCACAGAGACCATCGTGAACCGTCCGCCACTGAACGGATTCCGCATGGATCTTACCATGGCCGTGGCTAAGGGTGCTCATATCATGGCTTACCTGAATGCCGACCATTCGAACTACATCGACCTGATGGGTGGCGGAAACCTGCGCATGCAGTATAATACGGCAGATAACCTCCGTCTGACGGGGCGTTATACGTTGGATAACGGTGAGATGAAATACTCGTTGCCCATCATCCCGTTGAAGACCTTCACCATTCAGGATGGAAGCTATATTGAGTTTACGGGCGACCCGATGAATCCTACGCTGAATATCACGGCCACGGAGAAGACCAAGGCCACGGTGTCGAATGCCAATGGGGTGGGGCGCGGCGTAAACTTCGAATGCGGCGTGATTATCACCAAGACGCTGAACGACATGGGACTGGAGTTCACACTTGATGCACCGGAGGATATGGCGCTGCATAATGAGTTGCAGCAGATGAGTGTGGAACAGCGGGGTAAGCTGGCGGTAACGATGCTCACTACGGGTATGTACCTGGCCGACGGAAACACCAGCGGCTTCTCGATGAACGGTGCCCTGAGCAGCTTCCTCGAGAACGAGATCAACAATATCACAGGTAATGCCCTTCGCACACTCGACCTCTCCATCGGTCTGGATAATGCTACCGATGCTTCTGGCACCATGCATACCGACTACTCCTTCCGTTTCGCCAAGCGGTTCTGGAATAACCGGGTGAAGATATCGGTGGGAGGAAAGGTTTCGACAGGTGCACAGAATGCCTATGGCAACGAGTCGTTCTTCGACAATGTAACTCTCGAATACCGTTTGGATGATACAGCGAACAAGTATGTGAAGCTGTTCTTTGACAACAACAGTTACGACTGGTTGGAGGGCTATACACAGGAATACGGCGGTGGTTTCATCTGGCGACGCACACTGCAGCATTTCAAGGATATCTTCCGTTTCAAGAGCGATACTCAGGAGATACCTGATCTGGTTCCAACGGAAAAGGTAATCATTCCTGACTCCATCGTAGTGAAAGCGGTGGAATACAAACAATGAAAGGTTGACAATCATGGATCATAGACGCAACATATATAATAAGGTATCTACGGGAATCAGTCTTTTGACGATGTTCCTCTGTTCCTGGGTATGTTTCTCTTGCTCAACTACCAAGGGAGTGCCCGAGGGTGATCAGCTGTTTGTGGGTCTTACCAAGATTGATTACCAGGACTACGAGCGCAATTCCAATTTCATCGATACGCAGGTGGAGGTGGAGGCGGCACTGGCCACGGCACCTAACGGAGCCCTGTTCGGTAGCAGCTATTATCGTACTCCGTTCCCTTACGGCTTATGGATATGGAATGCTTTCAACGACAAGGAAAGCGGCTTTGCCAAGTGGATGACGAAGTCGTTCGGTAAACAGCCCGTGCTGATGAGTTGGGTGAATCCCGCCTTGCGTGCCTCAGTGGCACAGTCGGTATTGCGTAAGTACGGCTATTTCCGCGGCTCCGTCACCTACGACACCATCCCTCGTCGGAACCCCAAGAAAGCCAAGATCGGCTATACGGTGAAGATGGGTCATCTGTTCACGGTTGACAGTATCGACTATGTGAACTTCCCTGAAGGAGCCGATAGTCTGATCAGCTCTACCATGAACGAGGCCATGATCCGTACAGGCGATGCCTTCACCGTTCCAGCTCTTGATGCAGAGCGTACCCGTATCACCAACCTCTTCCGTAACAACGGATATTTCTATTTCCAGAACGGCTACGCCTCGTATCTGGCTGACACACTCGCTGTTCCTGGTAAGGTGCAGCTGCGTTTGCAGGCTGCTGATGATCTCCCTGAAGAGGCAACGCATAAGTGGTATATAGGTAAGGTGACCATCGACTTACGCCGACAGTTCATGCAGGAGCTGACCGACTCCATGGGACGTCGCTCCTTCAAGGTGCGTTTCCATGGTCGTCGTCCGCCGGTACGTCTGAGCGTCATCATGAACAACATGAAGCTGCGGCACGGTCAGCCGTATAGCTATGACAAATACTTGGAGTCGGTGGCGAAGATCAACAGTACGGGTATCTTTGGTATGGTCGACTTCACTTTCACGCCTCGGGATACAGCTTTCACCTCTCATCCGGATACCCTTGATCTGAACCTGAACTGCGTGCTCGATAAACCGTACGACAGTTATATTGAGACAAACCTGAAGAACAAGACATCAGGTAGGTTCGGTCCTGAGCTGGTGTTAGGTTTCACCAAGCGTAACGCCTTTAGAGGTGGAGAACTGCTGGACATCAACCTGCACGGCTCTTACGAGTGGCAGCGGGCACAAGGCAGCTACGGTAGTAAGCGGTTGAATTCGTACGAGTATGGTATCAGTGCCTCGCTGGAGTTCCCCCGTATTGTGTTACCTTGGCGTGAATGGCTGGAGCAGCGGGCCAGCAGAAGGAGGGAGGCGGCTCTGAGAGACACCACCATGCATCACCAGCGAACGCACCGCCGTCCTGTGCAGCGTTACTACAGTACGCCGTCAACCCTTGCCAAGATGTCGCGCAACACCCTGAACCGTCCCAGCTATTTCAAGATGGTGAATTTCAGTGGTGAATGGACCTACCGTTGGCAGAAAGCGCAGAACCGTCGTCATGAACTGAGTCCGCTCACCATCACCTACCAGCATCTGGTGCACACCACCCATGGCTTCGACAGTATTGTCAGCAGTAATCCTTACCTCACCGCGACGATGCATGATGTGTTCATCCCCAAGATGCGCTATACCTATTATTATGTCAGTCCACCATCCCTGCACAGTCCTGTAACATGGGAAACAACGGTGTCTGAAGCCGGAAACCTCTCGTCGTTGGCCTATATGGCTTTCGGTAAGAAATGGAATACCGAGGACAAGGAGATGTTCAACAATCCTTATTCGCAGTTTGTGAAGATTGAGACCGATTTCACCAAGCGTTGGCGATTGAGTAGTACCTCGCAGTTGGTGGGACATCTCAATGCTGGAGTGATCTATGCCTATGGCAACAGTGGAAAAGCACCGTTCAGCGAGATGTTCTATGTGGGAGGCGCCAACAGCATCCGTGCCTTTACTGTGAGAAGTATCGGTCCTGGTAACTTCAAGCCGATGGAGGAGGCTGGCTTCTCGTATCTGTTCCAGAACGGTGATGTGAAGCTGCTGGGGAACCTTGAATACCGCACCCGACTGTTCAATGGATTGTATGGTGCCATCTTCCTCGATGGAGGAAATGTGTGGACCATGAAGGAGCACTACGGGGATGCCGCCACCGATGCCGCTATGGATGGATCTGCCTTTAAGTTCGACCGGTTCTATCGTCAGATGGCATTGGGTACGGGTATCGGCTTGCGTTATGACCTCGATTTCCTCGTGCTCCGTCTCGACTGGGGTATCGGTCTGCACGTGCCCTATGACACAGGAAAGAGCGGATTCTATAATATCCGCCGCTTTGGTGACGGACAGGCCTTGCATATCGCTGTGGGATATCCCTTCTAATGAATGTTAATTCGGAACGGCGATGGCAGATTCTGCCCAAAATGTATTACTTTTGCAGCAACAATACAACAGATAAACAATAGAAGATGATGAAACCGACTCTTTTTTTGCTCGCTGCTGGCATGGGAAGCCGTTATGGCGGACTGAAGCAGCTCGATGGTCTGGGACCAAACGGCGAGACCATCATGGACTATAGTATCTACGACGCCATCCAGGCCGGATTCGGTAAGGTGGTATGGGTCATCCGCAAGGACTTCGAAGAGCAGTTCCGTACCCAGATCCTGTCGAAATATGAGGATAAGATTCCCTGTGAGCTGTGTTTCCAGGGATTGGATGCGCTGCCCGAGGGATTCAGCGTTCCTGAAGGACGTGTCAAGCCATGGGGAACCAACCATGCAGTGCTCATGGGCAAGGATGTGATCAAGGAGCCCTTCCTGGTCATCAACTGTGATGATTTCTACAACCGTGATGCTTTCATGGTAATCGGCAAGTACCTGAGCGAACTGCCTGAAGGTGCCCGTAACCAGTATGCTATGGTGGGCTTCCGTGTAGGCAACACCCTGTCGGAAAACGGTACCGTGGCCCGTGGCATCTGTTCCAAGGATGAGCACGACCATCTCACAACCGTGGTAGAGCGTACGGAGATTGTGCGCTGTGCCGAGGATGGTTCCAACGCTGGTGCTGCCAGCGAGCCGATCCGCTACAAGGATGAGAACGGTGCATGGGTGTCTGTAGATGATAACACCCCTGTGTCCATGAATATGTGGGGCTTCACACCCGACTATTTTGAGTACTCTGAGGCATACTTCAAGGAATTCCTCAGTGATCCAAAGAATATGACGAACCTCAAGGCTGAGTTCTTCATCCCGTTGATGGTAAACAAGCTCATCAACGAGAAGACTGCTACCGTTAAGGTGCTTGATACAACGAGCAAGTGGTTTGGTGTTACCTACGCAGCTGACCGTCAGTCAACCGTTGACCGCATCCAGCAGTTGGTTGATGAGGGTGTATATCCAGCAAAGCTGTTCTAAGCTTCGCTGAATTGATAATTGATAATTGACAATTGACAATTGGAGATAGAGATTCTTTCTGCAGCACAATGTGAGCAGCTGCGGCAACTGATAGCTGCGGCTGAGCACATCATTGTATGCTGTCATCAGAATCCTGATGGTGATGCCATCGGTTCCAGTCTGGCTTGGGCGGAGTATCTTCGGATGCACGACAAGGATCCGATGATTGCCGTGCCGGATAAGTTCCCAGACTTCCTTCAGTGGATGCCGGGAACGGAGAGGATCGTGCGCTACGACAAACATCCGGAACAAGTGGAGACAGCTTTTGCCCAGGCCGATCTGGTATTCTGCCTTGACTTCAACCGTCCGGAGCGTATGGAGAAGATGGGGGAGGTGATGGAGGCTTCGTCGGCCAAGAAGGTCATGATTGACCATCACCCCGATCCTACCATCGATACCGTTCTATGCATTTCTCATCCAGAGATGAGCAGTACCAGTGAATTGTTGTTCAGGGTGATATGGCAGCTGGGTGGCTTTGAGGAGATGACGCGCAAGATAGCCGTTCCTATCTACTGTGGTATGATGACCGATACGGGTGGCTTCACCTACAACTCCAACCGTCCTGAAATCTATTTCATCATCAGTCAGCTCCTCACCAAAGGGTTCGATAAAGACAAGATCTTCAGGAATGTGTATAACAACTATAGCGAATGGCGTCTCCGTCTGATTGGCTATGTGCTGTACCAGAAACTGAATGTGATTCCTGAGAAACATGCCTCCTACTTCTGTTTGACACGCCGCGATCTGAAACGCTTCCACTATCTGAAAGGTGACGCTGAAGGACTGGTGAACATGCCGCTGCAGATCAAGGGAATGAAACTGAGTATCTCTCTCCGTGAAGATACCGAACGTGACAACCTGATCTGGGTGAGTCTGCGCAGCGTGGATGATTTCTCGTGTACCAAGGTAGCAGAAACTTATTTCAACGGCGGTGGACACTTGAATGCTTCTGGCGGTAGGTTGAACTGCTCGATGGAAGAAGCTGAGAAGATTGCACAGCAGGCCATTAGGGAACTGGAAGGGTGAGGGATTTATTAAGTAATCCTAATTTCTTATATCTCCTTCCTTGTTTCTCGTTTTTTATCCTTACCTTTGCGGACGAATTCGCGAATAAACAAAAATGAAGATGAAAAGAACGATTATAGCAGTGTTCTCGTTGGTTGTCCTTCTGCTCGTGAGCAGTTGCAGCCATTATGAGACCTATGCCGAGCAGACCGAGAAGGAACGTGATGCCATACGGAAGTTCCTCACCGAAAAGAAGATCAATGTGATCAGTGAGGCTACCTTCAAGGCACAGAACTACACCACGGATGTCAACAAGAACGAGTTCGTGCTCTTCGACAACACTGGTGTTTACCTCCAGATCGTTCGCAAGGGCTGTGGCTCTCCTATTGCCAATGGTGAGACGACCAGTGTGCTCTGTCGCTTCAAGGAGTATAATATCCTGACCGACTCGCTGATTCTTACCAACGAGGTGATGAAACTGTCGTACCTGGTGGATAAGATGAACGTGACGCGTACCAGCGACTCTTTCACTGCTTCGTTTGTAGAGGGTGTGATGTTTACGCAGTATCAGAGTGCCTCTGTACCCGCCGGCTGGCTGGTGCCGCTTCTCTACATCAACGTGGGACGTCTGGAGAAAGAGGAGGATGAGATCGCCAAGGTGAACATCATCGTTCCACATTCACAGGGACATCAGTCGGCTGTGACCGGTGTCTATCCCTGTTATTATGAGATTACTTACCAAAAAGGAAGATAAGCCATGACTTTAATCAAATCCATATCAGGCATCCGCGGAACCATCGGCGGACCCACAGGTGATACCCTGAACCCATTAGACATTGTCAAGTTCGTAACGGCGTATGCCACATTTATAGAAGCAAGAAGCAAAAAGCAAGAAGCAAGAGGTAAGAAGACCATCGTGGTGGGTCGTGACGCCCGCATCTCTGGCGAGATGGTGAAGAATGTGGTGTGCGGAACACTGATGGGCTACGGCTTTGATGTGATCAATATCGGCCTGGCCACTACGCCTACTACCGAGTTGGCTGTCCGCATGAGTGGTGCCGATGGCGGCATCATCATTACCGCCAGTCATAACCCCCGTCAGTGGAATGCCCTGAAGTTACTCAACAGCGAAGGCGAGTTCCTGAACAAGGAGGAGGGTAATGAGGTGTTGGCCATTGCTGAGGCTGAGGATTTCCAATATGCTGATGTGGATCATTTAGGTCATTATACCGAAGATAGCACGTTCAACAAACGGCATATCGACAGCGTGCTCGACCTGAAGTTGGTGGATGTACCCGCCATCAAGAAGGCCAAATTCCGCGTTTGTGCCGATACCATCAACAGTGTGGGAGGCGTTATCCTTCCTGAACTGTTCCAAGCGTTGGGTGTTGACTATGAGATCCTGAACGGGGAGCCCAATGGCGACTTCGCCCATAACCCCGAGCCATTGGAGAAGAATCTTACGGGCATCATGGATAAGATGCGTCAGGGTGGGTTCGACTTAGGTATTGTGGTGGATCCCGATGTTGACCGTTTGGCTTTTATCTCTGAAGACGGTACTATGTTTGGTGAGGAATACACCCTTGTCAGTGTAGCAGACTACGTCCTTTCTAATACCAAACTTTCAACTGTCAACTGTCAACTTTCAACTGTTTCTAACCTCAGTTCGACGAGAGCTTTGCGTGATGTCACCGAGAAGCATGGCGGAACATATGCAGCAGCTGCTGTGGGTGAAGTTAATGTCACCACCAAGATGAAGGAAGTGGGCGCCATTATCGGTGGAGAAGGTAATGGTGGAGTGATCTATCCTGAGAGTCATTACGGTCGTGATGCCCTTGTAGGTATTGCCCTTTTCCTCTCTTCTCTGGCGCAGAAAGGCTGCAAGGTTTCAGAGCTGCGTGCCACCTTCCCCAACTATTTCATTGCCAAGAACCGCATCGACCTCACCCCTTCAACCGATGTGGATGCTATCTTGGTGAAGGTCAAAGAGATGTATTCCGGTCAGGAAAGCGTTACCGTGAACGATATCGACGGTGTGAAGATCGACTTCCCAGACCAGTGGGTACACCTCCGCAAGAGCAACACCGAGCCTATCATCCGTGTCTATAGCGAAGCTTCCACTATGGAAGCAGCTGATGCTATCGGCAAGAAGATCATGCAGGTGGTGTATGATATGCAGTAATTATTTTCTGACAATTACGCTACCGCTGGCCTGATGTGTGGCCAGGATGAGTACCTCGGCAATCTGCACGTGGGCAGGTGCATTGGCGGCATATACAGCCACATCGGCAATATCATCCCCTGTTAGCGGCTTGATTCCCTTATACACATTGGCGGCACGATCGTTGTCGCCATGGAAGCGTGTGTTACTGAAGTTCGTCTCTACCAGTCCGGGTTTCAGGTTTGTTATACGTACCGCCGTAGGAGCCACATCAATGCGCAATCCGTCGCTCAGTGCTTTCACGGCTGCCTTGGTGGCACAATACACGTTCCCTCCTGCATAGACAGCATCGCCGGCCACAGAGCCTACGTTGATGACATGACCGCTGTTACGCTGTACCATCTTGGGTACGATAAGACGGGTGAGGGTGAGCAATCCCTTAATGTTCGTGTCGATCATTGTATCCCAGTCGTCAAAACATCCCTCATACTCAGGCTCCAAACCCAAAGCCAGTCCGGCATTGTTCACCAGGACATCGATATCCTGCCAATCGGCGGGCAGCGTATCCAGGCACTGCTTTACCTTCTCGCGGTCTCTCACGTCAAACACCAGTGTCAGCACCTCCGAACCTTTGCCAGTCAGTTCCTGACAGATTTCCTTCAGTCGCTGTTCATTTCTACCCGTGAGAATCAGCTTGTCACCATTCTCTGCGAACTTCCTTGCACAAGCCAGTCCGATACCACTTGTGGCTCCCGTAATCAATACAATTTTGTTCATTGTCTGTATCTTTAGAAGTAAAGAGATTATTTCTTAACCATCTTCATCACATCTTCTGTGGTGAACTTGCCAGAGAAAACAACGGCTGTAACACCATCTTTCTCTTCGACCAGCATGACTACTGCTGATTGCTGCGGACCGATATGCTGGTAGATATCGGCCTTGTTGTTGTCTTCCTTGACCTGCATCAGCAATTCATACTTGTCTTTTTTCACAATGCCCTTCACTTCACTTTTCAGTTTCGCACGCAAGTCGTTTTTCTCAGCATGGACGAGTTGAATGCATGACAGCTTACTGGCTAGGGCTTGTGCATTCACGTTGGGCATGGAAGGCATCGAATTCAGTTTACCGGATATGGCCGTTAGCATGGCCTTGGAGATGTACACATAAGCAACTCCATTCATGTCTGCATATTTCTCGAATGCCTTTACCTGTGCATGGGCATTGAGAGTGGTGAGTGCCATCACTGCACAGAGGATGGTCTTAATCATTATCTTTTTCATGTTATTCCAATGCTTTTAATTGTTCGTTTAATGTACGTTCTGTCTTGTCACTTAGGGCCTTGGCCTTCTCCAGCTGTTGTATTCCTTTGTTCAGGTTGAGGGCCAACAGGTTAAGTGCCCGTTCAGCCTCCTGCTGCGCAAGAACCGGATCCTGATAGGTGTCCTGCTCAGCACGGTTCATTTCCTGGTCATGACCAAGGAAGTGGAATCCCACACCCATAATCAATGCAAAGCTGGCAACGATGGCCGTATAGCGTAGCGCTCTCGGCAGTCGTATATGACGGGCGGTTTGTTTCTCCTCCTTTTCCCATTCATCTATCTTTTTCGAGAGCCGTTCCTCCAGTCCTTCTGGAATAGGTATTCGCTCTAATTCTTTCATATTCAGTTCATCCATGTCTTCGTGAGATGTATAAATTGTTCTTTGAGTTTCTTTTTCGTTCGCATCACGATGATGCGGATATTTCCCTGTGAGAGACCGGTGTCTTGTTCTATCTCTTCATACGAGCGTTCTTCCATCAGGTGCATCTTGATAATGCGTCCATCCCTTTCGGGAAGCTGTTGGATGAGTCCTTCCATCTGCATCGCCTCGTCGTGTGAGTCGATCTGGTGGTCAAGGCTCCGTTCATCCGACGGTTCTGCTACCTTCTCCAGTTCTATGGAGGTGTCGATACGTTTCAGTCGCCGCTGGTCGAGGAACAGGTTTCGCATCATGGTCACGAGATAAGCCTCGTTCATGGCCTCCTCCTTCAGATCATTGCGCTTCTGCCACAACTTCAAGTAGGTATCCTGAAGCAAGTCTTCGGCATCCTGCGCATTCTCTGTCAGGCGATAGGCTACCCGATAGAGCAGTCGGTGGTAGGGCATGAACCGTTGCTTGAACTCCCGTGCATCCATGTGGATTACTCTGTTCTAACCTATTTTATGCTTTTGATGATCTCCCCAGCATGTTCCATCATTTGTAGGATGCCGAGCGCTCCTTCAATGACCATCAGCTTCGTATCATCTTTATCTGAACCGAAGATCACGCTGGTGTTCTTGTCGCCTGTCTTGTTCTGATAGATCTTCACAATCTGACCTTCATCGCCCTTAACGTCAATGATCGCCTCCCATCCGTCACCTTTCAGGATCTCCACGACCGACTTCTTCAATGGCTCCACCGCTTTCTCCTCTTTGCAGGAAAAGACCATCAAGTCATCCATATTGAGGATTTTCGCAATGTTATTCATCATCTCTACCTTGTCGAAGGAAATTCCGTTGGCCTCAACGTCATCAAGAAGACCCTGCTTCTGCTTGACGGCTTCACTAATCGCTTTCTTGTCGAGATGCTGATACTCGATGCCATCGATCTTGGCCAGCTTCTCAAAATCCTTGTTTTGTGCAGAAACATGGACGCACACGATCATCAATATGGCGCAAACGGCCAATCTCTTCATTGTCCTCAAAGGACTGTTCTTTTTCAATAGTTTTTTCATGACTACATTTAAATTTTAAGTTTTTAATGATGAAGTAGCTCCTTCTATCTGTACAAACGTGACTTCTTTCAGGTTTGTTACAACGCGAAGTAAGATTTTTGTTGCGAAGATACAAAAATAAACTTAATATTTCAACCAAATAGTGGATAATTGATGAAAAATGCTTACTTTTGCTGTTGAAATCAATCAAAACATAACCATAAATATCAGACCGGTATGAGAAAAGTTGTTTTAAGTCTTATGGTTGTAGTAGGAATGCTTACAGCATCAGCACAAAGTGTGTATGATTTTACGGTGAAGGACGAGGCTGGAGAGGATGTGTCGCTCGCTGCGTATAAAGGCAAAGTGCTGCTTATAGTGAATACAGCCACCCGCTGCGGTTTCACTCCCCAGTACACCGAATTGGAGGCACTATACGAAAAATATCGCGGCGATGGCTTCGAAATCCTTGACTTCCCCTGCAACCAGTTCGGTCAGCAGGCTCCAGGATCTATTCAGGAGATTCATCAGTTCTGTACGGCCAACTTTGACATCCAGTTCCCGCAGTTTGATAAGATAGATGTCAACGGTGAGGGTGCGCATCCGCTCTACACTTGGTTGAAGGCCCAGAAAGGTTTTGGTGGCTTTGATGTAGAAGACCAACGTGGCAAGATGATGGACGGAATGTTGCGCAGGCAGGATGCCGATTATGACAAGAAGAGCGACATCAAGTGGAACTTCACCAAGTTCCTTGTGTCGCGCGACGGAAGGGTGTTGAAGCGTTACGAGCCAACAGACAAGATGACTGATGTAGAGGCTGATGTCCTGGCGGAGGTGAAAAACGTGAATTAAACATCTCCAGATGTATCGTACAAGCGGTTTACCTAATACCCGTATCGATGTGGCCGATGCCTTGCGAGGCATTGCCGTGGCGGGCATCATACTCTATCACTCCGTTGAGCACTTTGATATCTTTACGCAGGATCCCATAGTTCATACACTGGCATGCGATCAAATAGTAGGGGATGTGTTAGCATGGCTCCTTTCCGGTAAGATGTACGGCATCTTTGCCATGCTTTTCGGATTGAGCTTCTTTATCATGAACGACAACCAACAGCAGAAAGGGCGTTCGTTCTCAGGTCGCTTTGCCTGGCGTATGTGCCTGCTCTTCATCTTTGGACTTATCAACGTAGCCTTCTACGATGGCGATATCCTGATGCTCTATGCTGTCTATGGTCTGCTACTCATCCCCATCAGCTACCTGCCGTCAAAAACCGTGTGGTGCATCATCGCCTTGCTGGCCATCCAGCCTGTAGAGCTGTGCTGTCTCATCACGAGCACAACCATCGACCATTCCACGCTCTTCGAGATATACAATAAAACCATTGCCTTGCACGAACATGGCACGTTTTGGGAGAATGCTGTGAATAACCTGCGCTACGGTTTCGAACTGAACTTGCGGTTCAATGTCTTCAGCGGTCGACTTACCCAGTTGCTCTGCCTCTTCATCCTCGGTATGCAATTAGGACGCCAGAGGCTGTTCTATAACGAAGGAAAGAACCTGAAGATATGGCATATTATCCTTTGTGTTTCTGCAACGCTTGTCATTGCCTTAAGTTTTGTTGACTTTGGCGCACTTGAGATGTGGCTCAAGCCGATATACAGTCTTTTCATCCTGTTGATGATTGTTTCGGGTGTTGTCTCTGCATGGTATGCTTTCAAGAGCGTGCGCAGTGTGTTACACCATCTGTGTATATTCGGTCGTATGAGTCTTACCAACTATCTGCTCCAGTCCATTATTGGTAGTTTCATCTTCAGCGGCTACGGTCTTGCCTGCTACCGACTTGTTGGCACCACCTACGCTGTGCTCATCGGCTTGGGCATGGTCATTTGCCAATACCTTTTCTGTCGTTATTGGTTCCGTAATCATCCACGTGGACCGCTGGAGGGATTATGGAGAAAGCTTACATGGATCAATAGCGATGCCGTTAATTAGCACCGTAGGGTAGGTGTGTTACTTCGGTGCGGTGAGTCGCTTGATCTGCTCCTTCAGGATATGATAGGCAGGATGCGGCATAGCTCCATGATCATACCCCTGCATCTCGTATATGCTCACATCCTTGTGCCCCACTAATTTCAGCATACGCCAGAAGTAAGCTTGTTCCTCATAACGTCCATACAGTTCCTGTTCCCTATCACCCGAAATGATGATGATAGGCGGTGCATCAGCACGGACAAAGGTAAGTGGCGCATATTGGTCGATAGTGGCTTGCAGTGGTCCTATTCCTTGCAACTTACGCACATTATAGTGGGTAACACACTGACCGCTGAAGGGGAACAGGGCAGCCAAGGAATCTGCGTCCACCCCATACTTGGCCAGCCATTTCTTATCCAGTCCGATCATATCCAGCAGATAGCCGCCAGCAGAGTGTCCAGCCACGAATATCTTGTGCTTGCTTCCCCCGTATTTCTCAATGTTCTTGTACGTCCATGCCACAGCAGCGGCCGCATCGTCAATGCACTCGTCGATAGAAGCCTTGGGTAGCAGACGGTAGTTAGGGGCAACCACAACATAACCACAGTCTCGCAGCTCCTGATCAATATATTTACTTCCACCTTCCAGTCCGCCCCCATGGAACCACACCACCACCGGTGCGTCCTTTTGGTCGGTCGGGTAGTACACGTCGAGTTTGCAACGTTCCTTAGCATAGGCATCCGTCGATTCCGTATAAGGAATATCGTTCACTTGTTGATACTGAGCCTTTACAATGAAAGAACACAGCAGAAGCACGAAAGTAAGAATCGTCTTATTCTTCATGTCAAATGCGTTAGTAAAGGATAAACGATGATAATTCGCTACAAATGTAGTAATTGTTTCAGCTATAGCGAAAGCGTATATCCGAGTCCGAGAATGTGGCGGTCGCCTTCGTTGTCTTCATCATCGTACAGATGCTGGTACAGATACTTCACGTCGAAAGAGTGGTGTTTGTTGATGCGAATCTCGGTACCTGCAGCATAGCGCATCTTCTCCAGTCCTTTACCCACATACGACTCTGCTCTGACATAGGGGCGGAACACGCTGCTGGCCTTGTATTTTACCTGTAAGCGGTTACGCCAGACGTTCTTTCCCTTTCCGCTATAGGTGTGCTCATCAGCTTCAGAATCATCTTTCGTCTTGTAGCGCTGCACAGTCTTCTCAGGGCGGTAGGTGTATTGCCAGCGTTCGCGCAGCGATACTGTGAACTTACCAAACGACTGTGAGGCGGTAAGCGATACGTGAACACGATGACGCAGTCCCCAATAATCAGCATACTTCTTTCCACTGTCATTCACCTTGTAACGATGGTCGTCAAGGAGCCAGTAGCCAGTAGAGGCCTTCAGCCAGTTGTTGATCTTGTAGGTCACATCGGCACCCACGCTGAAGCGGTCGTTGGTCTTCATGTCGTCGCGATTGCGGTATTCGGCACCCAGACCGGCGGTCCAACGCTTGTTGAGCTTCTTCTCAACGTTCAGTTCGCCCCACAGACCCGTGTCATCACTTTGAGCGAAAAGAGGCATGCTCATCACGATCATGAGCATAGCCAGAATAGTTCTATGCGTCTTCATAATCTGACTTTTTAATCTTTACCATGTTATCTACATCATTGCTGTCCACATGGTCGTACGTGACCTTCAGCATGGCCATGTCGCGGAGGAAGTCGATACCACCCACCTCCACATGGAGCACCTTGATTCCTAAGCGATTCTCGATGTCGGCAATGAGCTCGTCCCGTTTTTCGGGCTTTACGAGTTCGATGCGGTCGTACTGGATAAGCTTTGTAGCCTTTACCGTGTATTTCTTCTCGAAGATGATGATAGCGAGGATGGTGATGATATCAATGACAATCAGCTCCATCAACGGTGTGCCAATCAAGACGCCATTGGCATCAACACCCAGTGAGGAGGCCATGGCATGTACCACAGAGAGACAGATAACCACGAACAGGTAAGTCATCTCTCGCACCGGCATAGAGTCGGTACGGTAACGCATGATACTGAAGATGCCGAAGAGTCCTAATCCTACACCCATCGTAGCCTTTCCGCGATCCATGCCCATCATGAGATAGACAAGGAAGAAAATAGCTACCGAGATGATGATAAACGTGAAGAAGAAGTCGCGGCGATGGCTTTTCTTGTAATACAGAAAGTTGACAATCAGCCAGTTGGCAACAAAACAAATGGCGAACCGTATGAGGGTATCACCAAATCCAGCAGAAAACAATTCTTTAAACATACTATTAGGTTTTTACTTATTATTTATTCGAGTACTATTCAATGTTGACGAGTTTGTTCACTTCGATGAGCTTGCTCTTGAAACGGTTTACCTGTAGCTCGGGATTCGTCAGGGCCGACCCCATGCTATACTTGGAGAACCCATGGGGATGGATATGCAGCTGGCGCAGCATCTCTAACACCGGTGAGAACACTCGTCCGTCGCGCTTCAGCTCGATGATAACCAGTTCTCCCATGTCGCGTTTCACACCGCTCACGATGTTGTTGAAACGCAGCGAACTGTCGATGGTAAGGCGTTCCGTATGACCTTTGTTCACTAAGGTGATGCGACGGAAATTGTTGTTGATGGCAGGTATCAGCGATTCGGCATCGTAACGCAGATGCTTGGAAAGGAATGCCCGCTTCTCTTCATCGAGCACATCCATGTCGGATACCTTGATGCGTTTCTTCTTGGTGCGACCGTGGTTGTCCTTGGTCTTCACCTCCATGAACTGCAGATGGGAGCTGACATACGTGCGGAAACGGATCTTCTGACGATTGGTGTGACCCCATTGGTGCTGGTAGTACATATCGAACGCCGTGGTGTCGAAATAGGTGGTGTCGTACTCCATGTTGCGTTCACCGTTGATGTCCTGCACGAAATAGTCGTTCTCTGCCAACTGCAACAGCTGACATAACTTCTCGGTATTGGTCACAAACTTCGTGTCTGTCCTGTTCATCAGCTTCACTCCGCTCATCTGCTCCAAGGTGATGGGGGCGAAGGTGGTTAGTAAATCGTTTGTAAAGTCTCTCATTTGAAAGGAGCTGTTTGTAAAACGGTGCCAAAGTTAGTATAATTATTCGAGAATCACAACTTTGAGGTGTGTTTTTTTACAAGATTTACTTTTTTCTGCAAAAATAGTGTTTATTTGATGATTTATTTGTACTTTTGCATCCGGATTAACAAAGAATGTACATTTGTTCATGAAAACTGTTCTATTTATAACTATCTTATCGCTTCTTCTGTCGTCTGATGATTCCTTGCCACTCGACATGACCAGTGAGGGTGATGCTCTTGCAGCAACGATGACTGACGTGCAGGTACCATCTGAGGATTCGCTACCGCTTATCACCATTACCACGCAGACACCGCTGAATGCGCGGGAGAAGGTGGGGGCCATGATGAAAACCGTTGGTTACGAGGGTGCCATAGGTATTAAGTTGCGTGGAAACAGTTCGCTCAGTTTCAATCAGAAGAAATATACATTAGAGACCCGTAACGAGAATGGTAAAGACAGCGTGGTGAGTCTGCTGGGACTGCCTGCTCATAGCAAATGGGTATTATTGGCTCCTTATAATGATGTTTCCATGATGCGCGATCCGCTGGCTTTCCAACTCTGGCGCGATATGGGGCATTGGGGTCCGCGTACCGTGATGTGTGAACTGATGATGGACGGCGAATACCGCGGCATCTATATCCTTGCTGAGGCTATCAAAAGGGGAGAGGAACGTGTTCCAATCAGTAAGCTGAAGAAGAGTGATGTGAGCGGTCGCGAGCTGACAGGTGGTTACATGCTTCGCATTGATGCATACGATGAGAATGATGTGACCTTTGAGTCGAAGATCCCTGGCATCGGCGATGGCATCATGAACAGTCAGATTACATGGTCGATTATCTATCCCAAGAAAGACAACCTGCAGCCTGAGCAGCTGGCATATATACAGAATTATGTGGATACGGTGGAACAGGTGATACAGTCTGACTACTTTGCTGATCCCAAGAAAGGGTATGCCCGCTATATCGATGTACCGTCGTTTGTTGACTATTTCATCCATTCCGAACTAAGTTTGAATGCCGACGGCTATAAGCGTAGTGCTTACTTCTACAAAGAGAAACTGCATGCCGACGGCACCGGAGGAAAACTGTGTGCAGGTCCGGTATGGGACTATAACCTGGCTTACGGTAACTGTAACTTCTGTAATGCAAACAACCTGGAAGCATGGTGTTTTGAAGGTGGAAACACCAACCCGACGCCTGCTTTCTGGCAACGGTTATTGCAAGATCCTGCCTTCCGTCGTGCCGTGAAACAACGTTACTTCCAGCTGCGTAAGGATGTGCTGAGTAACCAACGACTCTTTCAGTATATCGACAATCAGGCACATCTTCTGGCGAAAAGCGTTGATCATCACTTTGAGACATTCCCGGAACTGCTGGTAAGCGAAGAACGTAAACAGCAACTGGCTGAGCAGCAGAAGCAAATGGAGGAGATGCAGAAACAGTTTGAACAGATGCGCAGTCAGGGTCCACAAGGCGGATTCCCACAAGGTGGTTTCCCGATGGGTGGATTCCCACAAGGAGGTTTCTCGCAAGGTGGATTCCCACAAGGTGGTTTCCCGCAAGGTGGTTTTCCACAAGGTGGTTTCCCACAGGGGGAATTTCCGCAGGGTGGATTCCCCATGGGCGGATTCCCGATGGGTGGTTTCCCAATGGGTGACTTCCAGCAGGGAGGCGGTGGCTTCCAGTTTGATGCTATCGGAATGTTTGCGGCCTACAGGGTAAGTAGCTACGATGAGGAGATCAAGATTCTGAAACAATGGTTATCCGACCGACTGGCTTTCCTGGACAAGAATATAGAGCGTTTCGACCGCGACTGGCAACCTCGTGTACAGGAGTTGGTAGAAAGGAAGATGTCGTTCCCTGGGTTTGGTGGCGGCTTCCCCGGTCCTTTCGGTCCTATGCAATAACCTATATAAATATATTGACGAATACGGAAACTGAAGAGTGACAAGGAATATCAGAGAGGCGAAATCTACGGACATGGCCGACATTATGCAAGTGATGGAAGAGGCCAAGGCCATCATGCGACAGTCGGGCAACAGGAACCAATGGGCTGCTGGCTATCCGTCGGAGGCGGTCATTGTATCTGATATGGAGAACCATGGAGGCTTTGTGATGGAAGAGGAGGGTAGGCTGGTTGCTTACTTTGCGTTCCTGCCGTCACCAGAGCCTACCTATGCGAAAATTTACGAGGGAGCGTGGATTGATGATACTCTTCCGTATCATGTAATTCATCGCATCGCCAGTGTTCCGAATGTGCATGGGGTATTCAAGAGCATCATGGATTTCTGTTTTTCAAAGGAGAGGAATATCCGTATTGATACGCACAGGGACAACCTTATTATGCAGCATAACATCCTGAAGCATGGATTCACTTATTGTGGCATCATTTATTTGGCGTCGGGGGATGAGAGATTAGCGTATCAGAAGAAATAACAATTACCCTAAAACCACGTCAAGTACCATCATGAGGACAAAGCCGATGGCGAAGCCTATGGTGCTGAGGTTGGAGTGCTGACCGCTGGAGGCTTCGGGAATGAGTTCCTCGACAACGACGTAGAACATGGCTCCTGCGGCGAAGGTGAGCATGTAGGGGAGGACGGGCATGAGCAGCGAGGCGAGTAGCAAAACGGCCAAGGCTCCGATGGGCTCTACGGCTCCACTGAGAGAACCTATGAAAAACGACTTCCATCTGGAATTACCCGCAGCCCGCATGGGCATAGAGATAATGGCGCCCTCGGGAACGTTCTGGATAGCAATACCCAATGATACGGCAATAGCACTGGCCAACGAGATGTTCGACAGTCCGTTTTCTGCTCCTGCAAACACTACGCCGACAGCCATTCCTTCAGGAAGGTTATGAATGGTAACGGCCAAGGCCAGCATGGCGGTCTTGGAGAGGTGAGAGCGCATTCCTTCAGGCTTATCGGTACCGATATGCAGGTGGGGCGTAAGTTCATCGATAAGTAGCAGGAACCCCATTCCCAACAAAAAGCCGATGGCTGCGGGCATGACCGACCAGGCTCCTTTTGTTTCTTCCATCTCCATGGCAGGGATGAGCAGCGACCAGACAGAGGCGGCTACCATCACGCCTGATGCAAACCCTAACAATGATTTCTGCAGGCGCAAAGGCATCTCGTCCTTCATCAGGAAGACGAAAGCAGAGCCGAGCATGGTACCCAGCAACGGAATCAACAAGCCTATAACCAGTGTTGTTATCATACTTCGACAAAGTTATAATGCATTGTGCATGCAGTGCAAAGATACGAAGAATTACCTGAAGAACCAAACAATTAGTCCTATTCTTTACGACGAGCCCTGAAATACAGCATGGCTCCCTCTACATGGAAATCAAGAATATCGTAGTACGGCTCCAGTCGGCGGCGCACATCATCAGCCGTGTCGAATGGAGGTGTGAACCACCCCATGCGCGTCATGACGGTCTTGGCCAGCCAATCGGCCACCTTCTGTTCACCAGCAATATAGAAACAAGCTAATAGTCCGCCACCCAGCTTCAACGTCCGGCGGATCTCGGCATACGCCTTATCCTTATCGGGGAAAACATGGAGTCCATTCATGCAGAGCACCTTGTCGAACGTTTCATCGGCATAGGGCAGAGCCCCCACATCGCCCTGGGCGGTTTTGATATGGGTAATGCCTGCCTCGCGGAACCTTTGTTCAGCCTGTTCGAGCATGTCCTGACTGTAATCAAGACAAGTAATGTCGGCCTGCGTCATGCGTTGGTATTTCTGAGTAGTAAATACGGCTGTACCAACGGGAACATCAAGTAACTTTCCTGAGAAATCATCAGGAATCCACGAAAGAACCCTGCGGGCTATCTCATTATCATCGACACCACCCCAAAGCAGGTTGAAATACAGACGACTCCACCATTTACCCTGGGTAATGGCGTCGTCGTAGAAATGTTTGCTGAACTTGTACGATTTTTTAATCTTGTCTGCCATATATCTTTAAATCTACTAATCTGGGTGCAAAGGTAAGTGAAAAGTCATGCAACCAGGTTGCAAAGTTACGATGTAGCACTTGATGGCACAATACTTAAATATGAGGGTTTTTGTTGAGTTCAAAATCATTCGTTTTGAGTATTGCAAGTATTGAACTATCCCCGTAATTTTGCCTCATTGGACTTCAGTGCGTTTTCAACTCGTTTTGCACAGTTCTCGCAGTGCATGTTACTAATTGTGAACTTTACGTTCTCTGCCATCACATTCATGGCGAACAATCCGGCAAACATCATTAATACAATCTTTTTCATTCTTTTTTTTGATTCTTTAAAATGGTGGCTGGTCGTTATGACCAACCACCGGCAAAACTAAACAAATACTATATGAACTATTGTCTGTGTTTACAATGCTGGGGTGATGGCGGCAATCCAGGCATCGATGCGTGAATCGGTCTTGTCATCCTCGTTCACATCGTCGAGAGGCAGACCGATGAACTTGCCGTCAACAACTGCTTCCGAGTCGTCGAAGGTATAGCCGTATGTCTCTACGGAACCGATGAAGGTGGCGCCGCTTTCCTTGATACCATTATATAACTCACCGATACCACCCACGAAGGTGTCGCTATACGACTCACAGTCGCCGCAGCCAAACAGGGCGATGGTCTTATCGGAAAGATCAGCATCCTGCAGAACCTTCAGACCGTCGTACCAGTCGTCCTGCAATTCTCCTGCGCCCCATGTTGAGGTACCGAGAATCAGGTTTTTGTTGTTACTTACCACATCGGTTGTGAGGTCTTGAACGTTGATGACCTCACAACCTAACTTCTGGGCTATCTTCTCTGCGATAGCCTCGCAGGTTCCAGTTGAAGAACCATAAACTACAATCGTTGCATTCATTATTATTATATGACTAAAAAAGACTTTAAAAACGACAGTGCAAAGATATGGGGAAAAATAGAAGTGTGCAATACCTAAAAGTGAGTGTTTTTTTGGCGGATTCCGCAACTCTTTGTACTTTTGCAACGTCAAATATTCATTACTAATCAAAAAAACAATGAAGAAAGCATTAAAGATTGCGCTGTTTAGCGTTTTGGGATTGGTTGTCGTAGCCGGAGTGTTGATGTGGATGGAGTTCGGTGCGCTGATAAAAGGTGCCATGTCGTGCGAGAAGCTCGACGAAGGACTGTACTATATGGAGTACGAAGGCGACGACGGGTTTGCCGGTCTGATAGAAAGGGGCGGCTTTGAGAATGCCGACCAGCTGGCAGGCTATGCCATGGAGTTTCTCTCGAGAGGTCATTACAAGCCGGAGGTGAAGACATCAACAGAAGGCTATGGCTGCTCGGCCATTACTGCCAAAACGCCTAAGGGCAATGTCCTGATGGGGCGCAACTTCGACTTCCCTTCTGCAACAGGTATTGTGCTTCACACGATTCCCAAGCAAGGTTATGAATCCATCACCACATTCAATGTGGAGTTCTACGGATTCGGTGATGACTTCAAGCCGGAGGGATTCAAAAACCAATATATGTGTCTGACGGGTTTGTTCTTCGCACTCGACGGTATCAACGAGAAGGGTCTTGCCATAGCCGATCTGATGGCAGGCGACTCGATTGAGACACATCAGCGTACCCGTAAACCCGACCTTACCACAACGACGGCCATCAACTATATGCTGAAGAATGCAGCCAACGTAAGCGAGGCGTTGGAACTGCTGGGCAGGATAGATATGCACTCTGACATCGGTTCTGCTCATCATTACGCCATTGCTGATGCTTCAGGAAGAAGTGTGGTGGTGGAGTATGTGGATAACAAGATGGTGGTGACTGAATCACCGGCCGTGACCAACCACTACCTGTGCGAGGAGAAGCATAATGTAGGATTGGTTGAGGGTGATGACCGCTACGACCGTCTTTGCGACCAGTATAGTAAAACGGGTGGTGTGATGAGCGAGAAGCAACTCACCAAGGCCATCGAGGACGTATCGCAATCACAGAAAGAGGGTTTCTTGGGTACTGCCTGGACGATGGTGATGGACCTGAAGAATCCGTCGGTAACCTACTATTCACGTCGGCATTTCAACAAGCCGTTCCATTTTAAGTTGTCAAGAACAAATTAATGAAGCGTACTTGAGCAAGCTCAGTTTTCCTCTCGCTTAATCGCAGCCTTGAACTGTGTTCGAGACTGCTCACGCTCGGGAAAACATGAGTAAACTCAGTTTTCCCCTCGCTTAATCGCAGCCTTGACCTGTGACATGTTGCTACGTGAGACGGGGAGTGATTCGTGACAGTTCTTGATGAGCAACTGAGTGGAGCCGGAATGTGAGATGATTTGCTCTACCTGACCGAGGTTAACCAGGAAGGCGCGATGGCAGCGGACAATCATCGGATAGTCCTTCAACGTTTCCTCCATCTGTTTCATAGTGGCACGAAGCATGTCAGTACGCACCTGTCCGTCGCGCAGATGGCATACCTTGACATAGTTGCCAACGGCCTCAATAAATAATAGGTGGGAAATCTGGAGCGTCACCGATTCGTTGGTCGTGCCACGAAGAGTAACCTCACCCCCAACCCCTTGATTACTATTGTCCCTTGAGCTTTCATCACTGGATGTATATTCTCCCCTTTCCTTGGGAGAGGGGTCGGGGGTGAGGCTTTTTAGTTGTTCATTCAATTCCCGTATCTCTTCCAATTCCATCGCCAGATACTTGTTACGGAACTTGAAACGCCAGTAGAGTCCGATAGCGAAGGAAAGGAAGGCAATAATAGCCAGCGTTTCAAGATAGTTGCTCAGCGAGAACTGGTTACTCTTCACAAGACTGCTCATCATAAAGTGGCGATACAAACAGATAAACAGTGCCACTAAGGGAGTATTGATGAGCTGAAAGCGCAGATTGCGACTGATGATATAATTGATGCCACGTTCATAGGAGCGAGGCATGCGTACTATGTATCGCAGAATGACCTCTGTGATGAAACAGCTGAACAAACCCAACACAAAAAGACATAGCAGATGAAGATAGGATTGCCATTGCCCAACTTCGAGTCCGAAGGGCTTGAAGATAGCAATCGCCAGTATCATGAAAGCAGTACTGATGAAACGAATGCTGATGGTTTCTTTGTGACTTTTGTTCATACGTTGGCAAAAGTACAAAAATAAAGTGAATAATTTGCTCCCGTTCGTCACTTTTTATTCATTTCGTCCCATATTCACGACTGTTCGTCACAAACCCGTGCAGAATATCCCAGATATTTGGAAGGATAAGTCATGAAGCCTACCTTTGCACTCAGAAATCTTTTATTTAACTGAATGAAGAAATGAATACGAACATGAAACCAAGAACAATTATCGGTGTTATTTTTGTTGTAGCCAGTCTGTTGAAACTCGCTACATTGTGGGGTATCCTCCATTGGAGTTGGTTTGAAACAATATCGGAAGGCCGGTGGACCATGTATTTCTGCATCTTCATATTATTATATGTGGGTGTACACCTGATTATCGACAGCTACCGTCGCGACCCCGATCAGTGGCTACAGCGCCCCTTACCCATCGGCGAGGACGGCAAGCGCATCTGTTGCTCAGTGCACTACGGCGGTGACGAGTACGTCTATCGCGGCGAGACGTTCCATGGTGCCCGTCTCGATGCTTTCTGCGGCGGCATCCGAATGGATCTGCGCGAGGCTGTCATCACAGAAGATGAGGAGATCGACATCCATACGTTCTGTGGCGGCATCGAGCTGTTTGTACCCACTCACGTCAATATCGATGTGAAGAGCCGTAGCTTCATCGGCGGTGTTGGTAATCATGTCTTACATACCGCTGACAAGAAGGCCCCAACCATCCATATCGTCGCCAGCAATTTCTTTGGTGGCGTGGATATCAAGAATTGAGAAATAAAGACAAATATGAAAACAATGAATTATTTGAGATTCGCAGCGCTGATGGCTGCAATAGTGATGACAATGACAGCCCAAGCTAAAACACAGGACTGGGGCGGACGGGTGATTGACGAGAAGGGTGAGCCGATGCCTTTTGTGAATGTGGTGCTGCTGTCGCTGCCCGACTCAGCGTTCGTACAGGGTGCAATGACCGACGAGCAGGGCATGTTCAAGATTGTGACGAATGTTAGCAATGGTGTGTTCAAGGTGAGCAGTGTGGGCTATCAGACTTTGTATATAAACGCGGGTGAGGGCCTAACCATCCAAATGAAGGAGGACACGCAGTTGCTTAGCGAGGTGGTGGTGAAGAGCCAGTTGCCCAAGACGCATGCCAAAGGCGACGCCATGCGAACGACGGTGGCAGGAACGATTCTGGAAAAAGCAGGGACGGTGAGCGATGCCTTGTCGAAGATTCCGTCGCTCGAAGCAGAGCGCGACGGTGGCGTGAAGGTGCTGGGCCGTGGCGATGCCGAGGTGTATATCAATGGACGCCGTGTACAGGATGTGAAGGAACTCTCTCGTCTGCGCTCCGACCAGATTCTCCATGTCGATGTAGTGCAGAATCCCGGTGCCCGCTATGCCGCTGCTACAAAAGCCGTAGTCCGTATCACGCTAAAAAAAGCGAAAGGCGAGGGTTTCAGTTTTCAGGATTATGTGGACGGCATGTACCAATATGGACACACACTGACGAATAATCTGGATGTGAACTACCGCACAGGCGGTCTCGACATTACTGCCTCGTTCTGGGCTGGCCGCTATGGCCATGGCAAGTCGTTGCAGGAAAACACCATCACCTATTTTGCAGGACCAGACAAAATTGAGGGCGTCAGTACTCAGGAGTCGAAGAACATTTGGAAAGGCTGGTCGCCGCAGTTGCAAGTGAACTACATGGTAAATGAAAACCACAGCTTTGGCGCATACTATAAATACGACCGCCATCCGAATGGCAAATACAGTAGCATGTTCTTTACCGACAACTACGAGAATGGTGTCTTTTCAGAACGCTCTGAGAGTAACATCACTCAGGAGGACGAGTTCAAGAAGCACATCTTCAATGCCTACTACAATGGCAAATTGGGGCAACTGAGTGTTGACCTGAACATCGACGGCTTGTTCGACGACACGCAGTCACCGGGCAACACAAAGGAGGTGACGACAGAGGCTGGTGGTAGTCCTACGAACCGCAGCATAGAGAGCAACACCATTAGCCGCAACAACTTCTGGGCATCGAAGCTCATTTTCGGGTATCCTGTCTGGAAAGGCAACCTGTCCATCGGAGGCGAGTACAGCTACAACCACCGTACAGATGCCTACGACTTCTATGCCACCGATGCCGTACCTGTGAAGACTACGGACACGGAAATCAATGAGAAATCCAGCGCAGTCTTTGCTGAGTATGGTCGCTCTTTCGGCAAGGTGTTCGCACAGGTTGGCTTGCGCTATGAACACCTGACGAACGACTATTTTAACTTCGGAAAGAAAGAGGAAGAGGTATGCCGCGACTATGGTGACTGGTTCCCATCAGCCGTCATCTCAGCTCCTATAGGCAAGGTGCAACTCTCACTGTCCTATCGACATGACATCGAACGTCCGAACTATTCCAACCTCACCAGTTCCACGGTCTACATTAATAGATATACCTACCAGAGTGGCAACCCCTATCTGAAACCGACCTACACAAACAGTCTTGTGATGAATGCTGCCTACAAGTGGATGAATCTCACACTGAATTATGGTCGTGTGAAGGACGCTGAAACGATGTCTACAGAGCCTTACCCTGGCTCCACCGATCCACTCGTCAGCCTCGTGCGTCCCATCAACAGTCAGAAGGATTACGACCGCCTTACTGTTATCGCTTCCGCACAGCCTAATTTTCAATTCTCAATTTTCAATTCTCAATTAACGTGGCATCCCACATGGTCTGTCGTGGCCATGTTCCAGAACTATGTTTCTCCTACCGCCGCTGGTGAAATGATCAAGCTAAACCAGCCTTGGTTTAACAACTCTTGGAGAAATACCATCGAACTGCCTCATGACTTACGTTTGAATGCAGACATGGAGTGGGCTACGAAGGGTGAGTACAACAACTTCCACATGACCAAGCCACGCTTCGTTGGCAACCTCGGAGTGCAGAAGGATATCAACCTGCATCGCCTTGGCACACTGACTGCCGATTTACGATGCTACGATGTCTTTAACACCAATAAAACCGATGCTATCGTCTACGGCTATCGAGACCTTATCGTACACAACCCCGCCCGCCGCACCTTCGTACTCGATGTGACGTGGAAGTTCAACGAGGCACGCTCAAAGTATCGTGGCTCCGGAGCTGGCGACAAGCAGAAGGCCCGTATGTAAATTTGGTGTATTCCGCAACTATTTGTACCTTTGCAACGTCCAATAAAAAAGAAGCAACAATGAATATCAGATTGGAAAAACCGCAAGACTGGCGTGAGGTAGAGAACCTGACACGTGAATCGTTCTGGAATGTTTATCGCCCAGGGTGCACTGAGCACTATGTACTTAATCAGTATAGAAATAATCCCGATTTCATTCCGGAGCTTGACTTAGTGATGGAGGAGGATGGGCGTATCATCGGCCATGTGATGTTTTCGAAGGCAGAAATCGTTTTTGATGATGGTAGCGTCTTTCCTTCATGGACTTTCGGCCCCATCAGCATCCATCCCGACTATAAACGCAAAGGTTATGGACTCAAATTGCTACAATATGCGCTAAAGAAGGCTAAGGAGATGGGAATCGGTCTGCTACAGATGGAAGGCAATATCGAATTCTACAAACATGCAGGTTTCGACCTCGCCAGCAAACTGAACATCCACTATCATGCAGAGCCAAGAGAGTCTGAAGTGCCTTATTTCCTTGCCCAGGAACTGATACCTGGCTATTGGGGCCATCGCGAGGGAACTTACTGCCCTCCCAAGGGCTACTTCGTGGCCGACGAGCATCCCGAGGCCTTCGAGGCTTACGAGGCAACCTTCCCGCAGAAGGAAAAACTCCGTCTGCCAGGACAATTAGGATATGAAGAATAAATAGTTACTATGGCAATAACGAGTGATAGACTAAGGCAGACGTTTTCTGAGGGTGGTGCGCAGGAAATATACCGGGAAGTCAGGGCTACAGGCGATTTCCTCGGCTTTGCACGACGATATGTGTTCGATTCGGACTATCGTGTGGCGAGGAGTGCCTTGTGGGGACTGACCAAAGCCACCGACGAGGAACTCTCAGAATTGCAGGTGACGCTCAATGAACTGATAGACCAGGCCATGCAGACGGAAAATTCGTCTGTCAGGCGGCTGACTCTAAATGTCATCGAGCGTTTGACGTTAGAAGAGGACGACTTGCGGACTGACTTCCTTGACTTTTGTTTCGAGCACATGGTCAGCATCGAGGAGTTCCCCGGCATCCAAACGCTCTGCATGAAGCTCGCTTATCGCATGTGCAGCTTTTATCCAGAACTGACGGATGAGTTGAAACGCACTCTCGAAGCGATGGAGATAGCGTATTACAAGCCCGCTGTAAAGAGTCTGCGCAAAAGAATTCTCAGTGGGAAATTCAAATAAATAGATATGGAAAATAGTCGTATTATATTACGCCCTTGGCGAGACAGCGATGCGGAGACACTGTTCAAATGGGCTTCCGACCCAGATGTTGGTCCGCGTGCAGGATGGCCACCACATCAAAGTGTGGAAGAAAGTCTGGAAATTATCCGTACTGTTTTTCATGATGCTACCAATACTTGGGCTATCGAACTCAAAGAAACAGGCGAGGCCATTGGTGCTATGGGTTATGGCCCTTCGTGCGAGTGTGACCTGCCTGCCCGTGAGGGGGAACCACTCATCGGCTATTGGGTGGCGAAACCCTATTGGAATAAAGGCATCTGTACGGATGCGCTGCAGCTGATGTTAGACCATATACGACAAACGACGGACATCAAATCACTCATTAGCGGCCACTTCGTAGACAACCCCGCTTCAGGCCGAGTGATGGAAAAGTGTGGCTTTGTCCCCACAGGTGAAACCTGCATCGATGCGAATCAGTATCAAGGTGAGAACAGGCCAATTAGAGTATTGAGATTAGAAATTAGCAACAAATGAATAAGGTACGCCTTTTATATCTGGACAATCTGAAAGTATGTCTGACGGTGCTGGTGATATTCCACCATGCTGGCCAGGCATACGGTGATGGTGGAGGCTGGGCCTATACACCCAGTAATCCTGCCGAGGTGATGCCTTGGATATGGCATTTCTTCTCAGTAAACGCCGCCTTCTTCATGGGACTGTTCTTCCTGATTTCTGGCTATTTTGTTCCTGCAAGTTACGATAAACAGGGAGCCTCAGTGTTTGTCCAAAAGAAATTGATGCGCTTGGGCATACCCCTGTTGGTGATGGGTGGATTGTTATCGGTACTGTCAGGTAAATTAGAAATTGGCCACATGTGGTATGTTGAAAGTCTACTTGTGTTCTGTCTTCTATATGCCTTGATACGAAAGTTCTATCATCCTACTACCAGCTCTTGCTCGTCCAGACCTACCATCATTGGCTTGCTGATATTCGGTGGCATCATGGGCATAGGTAGCAATCTTATACGTTTGGTAAGTCCGCAGGATCATTGGATATGGCCTTTCGGTATCATCCCCCTGCCAATGGAACCAGCCCACTATCTGCAATACGTGATGATGTTTGTCGTCGGTATTCTGACCAGTCGCTTTCATTGGCTTGAGAAGATGAGCAATACCACAGGAATCCTGTCGCTTTTGATAGGATGCCTGTTAGCATTAGGCATCTATCTGCGCGATGGCGGTGAGTGGAACGACTATGTAGCTCAGTGGTTCGGCATCTACGAGTCGTTACTTTGCGTGTTCATTTGTTTCGGACTGCTGTGGCTGTTTCGTGAGTACGGAAATTGGCACAGCAAATTTTGGAAGTGGTGTGCTGCTCAAGCTTACGGAGCCTATATCGTTCATCTGCTGTTGATGCTCGTTTTACAGCATGCGGTTGACGGTATCTGGATGGGGGCATTCGGCAAGTTCATGTTCATCGGTGTCGTCATCACCATCTCGTCATTCGTGTTTACCTGGCTGCTGCGGATGATTCCTGGGGTAAAGAAAGTACTTTAAATCAGGAAAAGGTTACATGGTTACAGCTTTAACCGTAACCGTTTTGTGTCTGTCCATTCGTCACAGAATCATGCAGAATATCCCAGAATTTTTGTGCTTTCCACAATAAACCGTAATTTTGCAGCGTCTTTAAACAAAAAAGAATATGAATAAAGAAATGAAATTTTGTCAGAGTTGCGGTATGCCGCTAACAGAAGAAGTCCTCGGTACTAATGCCGATGGCAGTAAGAACGAAGATTACTGCATGTATTGCTACAAGGATGGCCAGTTCCTACAGGACTGCACCATGGATGAGATGATAGAGCATTGCGCCCAGTTTGTTGGTGCAGTAAATGAGGGGTTGGAGAAACCCATCACCAAAGAGGAATATATCGGTATGATGAAAACGTATTTCCCCCAGTTGAAGCGTTGGCGCCAAACGTTGGATGTTAGTAACGATGAAGTCGTGAATGTCAACCCCGCTTTGGCAGGCGTTAAAGAACTCATTGCGCAGATGGCCGACAAACTGCCCATCGCTTACATCTCATCAGTAGACCAAGAAGGCTTTCCTTGGACCAAGGCCATGTTGAAGCCGCGTAAGCGTGAGGGTATCAAAACCTTCTACTTCACCACCAACACGTTCTCAATACGTGTGGCTCAATACAAGGCAAACCCCAAGGCCAGCATCTATTTTTGCGATGCCAAAGGCTTTAAGGGCATGATGCTCAGAGGTACGATGGAGGTGCTGACGGATGCCGCCTCGAAAGAAATGATTTGGCACGATGGTGACGAGCAGTATTACCCTGGCGGTGTGACCGATCCCAATTACTGCGTGTTGAAGTTCACCGCCACCGATGGCCGTTTCTACAGTGATTTCTATCCAAGAAGTTTCGTAATTGAGTAATCGTAATGAAACTTGTGGCGACTGTCCTGACAAGAACTCGTGCAAAAAGGTTGGTGCCATCTGGGAGAACAGTGCCGAGGCAAAGGAGAATTTGTGCGGGAAGTAATGAAATATATCCGTATTATTGCGATGGCGATTGCAACCATGGGCGTCATCCATATCGCAGCTACTTTTACACCATTAATTAATGGTGGTCTGGAAGTGCTAAGTCCGGCAAAGCAACAGGCAATGACTTATATGAGTCTAATGTGTGGCATGCTGCTGATAGTGTGCGGCTTGCTTATATCAATGCTACATAAGAAAGTCAAAGAGCATCCGTTTCTACGTAGGCCATATACGTTGATATATGGTGCACTGAGCGTTGATGGCATAGCGGCTGTCGCCTTCATGCCTCATAACCCATTTGCGTGGCTGGTGTTTATACTTATTTGCTGTTTGGTTATTTTGTTTTTTTACTATTACAAAAAGAAATAAATATAACGATAAAATGAAGAAACTATTAGGTCCATTGTTTCTCCTCGTTACAGGAGTACAATTTGTACAGGCTCAGGACCTGAGCAAGTTCAAAACAATCAATGATTCTGTCTATCAGATAGTGACTGAATACAACACAGGTAACAGATATCAGAAGGATGCCATCCTCTTTATGGATATTGTGGCAGATACTCATCCTTATTATATTAAGGAAGAGCGACGTGCAGAATGGTTCGCCAAGAAGCAGACGCTCCTGGAGAAGTGCAGACATATTGAGAGCGACGAGACTTTTGTTGATGCTCTTATTGATGTTTTAGGACCTCTCCATGACAAGCATACTGACCTCACAACATTGAAACGAATGCAGGAGAGCAAACAGAAGGTCGATAAGAAAACCGAAACGGGGGATATTCCTGGTATCATTGACATGGAGCATATCATGCGTC
>Ga0256407_10001340_pt1 | contig 52507 bp, 56 predicted proteins | sample RumenRJG_04DNA_FD_193489 | JGI IMG/M metagenome (GOLD analysis project Ga0256407, IMG submission 193489) | Bovine rumen microbial communities from Lethbridge, Alberta, Canada - RJG_04 | ecosystem: Host-associated > Mammals > Digestive system > Stomach > Rumen | place: Canada: Alberta... | reverse complement strand
CGTCAAGAAATACAGAGCATCAAAGTAACTGGTTCATGACCTGCATATGACAATGATGCGGGGCCGGTCAGCCGGGGCAGCTCCCGGGACCGGCGCCCGTATCATTATGCTGTTAAACAGAAAGTGTGAAAGTAATTCTGGATGTACTGAAGCGTTCCGGCGCAGCGAAAATAGCCGCCGGTGTATTGGCTGTGTGTTTCCTCGGTATGGCTGTTGCGTACGGAGGATTATTTCATGTGGGAGATAATTCCTCCTCGGAAAAAAACACCGCGACGCCCGCGGTGGCGGAAGCTGGCGCAAAACCGGCGGAAATGGTACCGCGTCGTCCGGTGGAGACCGCAGTCGCCACGGCTTCGTCTGCGGATGCGATCGCAGTCGCTACGGCTTCGCCTGCGGATGCGACTGTATCAGCGGAACCCGTCCCCGGTCCCGAGCGGTTTAATCTGGCGTGCATTTTCCCGGAGGACGCAGATAAGACGGATCCTATGAAAAGCTTTGGCGGAAAAGCCTTCAAGGATCTCTATGAACGGGACAACAGCTGGAACGAAACGGTCTTCGGGGCTTCCAGCCGGAAACCTGTCACCGTTGCCGGAAGCCTGGGCATTCCCAGATCTTCCCTGATGGGAAAATTCAATATTACCGACAAAAATCACGATCCCGCGGATCCATCGACCTGGGTCATCGGAAAGTGGACAAAGATCAGCCTGGATATCCGCGACGGAAACGGAAAGGCGACGCCTCAGGCTTCCAATGTGAAAGAGATCCTGGCCATGGCCAGTGTCTACACATATTACCACGACATGGAGGACGCAGAGGCCTTCACAAGTTACGCGCACAGGCTGTGGAACGCTTCCCACAGCTACAGTATGTCCGTAAGCGAGGTCTATTACGACAAGGACTGCATCACCAGAGAAGCCGTCGACAAGGCTGTCGCCAAAGGCCGCGTATGGCCTTCTGCCAGCGCCAGCACCAACGCGAACGAACCTGACGCTGACACAGCAAGCCCTTCGGATGCCTTGGAGAGCGCCCCTGTGTCGGAGTCTTCCGAACAGGAAACAGCCGCGCCGGACGGGACCGTGGAAGAAAGTACAGCGGACAGTTCTGCAGCCGCTGGCCCTGGAGCCGCTGGTCCCGGAGCTGAAAGCTCTGCAGTTGAAAGCTCTGCAGGAGATATTGTTATAGAAGAAGGTTCCGTGACAGGAGAGAGCGCTGCGGCAGATATTGTTATAGAAGAAGGTTCTGTGACAGGAGAGAGCGCTGCGGCAGATATTGTTATAGAAGAAAGTTCTGTGACAGGAGAAAGCGCTGCAGCAGAAGAGAGTGCCGCGGATGAAACAAAGGATCCGGCAATGGAATGCCCCGGTCACATGGATCTCACTATTAAAGCCGTAGTCTGGAACATGGAGGGCAAAAAGAACCTGTTCACTCTGGATAAGATCGGGAATAACAAGGCAAGCTTCAATGAGCAGTGGCAGGGGTGGACCGAGGAACGGATCAGTGAAGCAAAAGCACTTGTGGAGGCGGACTGGTACCAGGATTACGGCCTTTCTGTCAGCCTGATCAGCGGGACCGCGCCTCTGACAGAGGCAGAGATCGAAGAGCAGATGGCCCTGCTTCCGGAAGATCTGTCTGAAGAGAGAAGAGCTCTCGCCAAAACAGCTCTCGGAAGCATCGGCCGGATCCCTTATTATTACGGGGGAAAAGCGGTTTCTGCAGATTATGACAAAAATAATTTCTACACTGTCATCCACCCGGATTATAAAGGACGTGTGTTCCGCGGGCTGGACTGCTCCGGATGGCTCGCCTGGGTCTACTGGAACACGACAGGAACAAAACTTGCCGAAAGCAGCACCGCCGGGCAGATCCACCTGGGAAGAGGGATCCGCAGAAGCGATCTTCGCACCGGGGACATCATTATCCGCGCAGGGAATGACGAGACCATGGGACATGTACTGATGTTCCTTCGCTGGGATGAAAACGGGCAGGCCCTCTGCATCCACGAGACAGGGGGTATCACAAACAACGTATGCTTCAAGCTGAACGAGGATGTCGGCGCATCCTGCAGAAATCTCGTGGATTAGTAATCCAGAAGGAAAACATTACAGTATATGGGATCTGACGACAGAGATTTTGTCAATATCGACCTTTCCTCAGAAGAGGTGCAGAAAAACTACCTCAACAAGGAAAAGCGCCGGAAATATCTGAATGATATGGAACGGCTGCGGAGGATCCGGGAGGCGTCCCGGAAGAAAAACCCGGAGCGCTACGCTTCCTCCGCCTCAGCAGGTACAGCCCCGGGCAGCACCTCCTTCGAAGGGGCGGAGGGCAGGCCACGCCGGCCTTCCGGAAGAAAAAGGCGTCGCAGGAAGCGTTCCGGCGGATTTGTAAAGAACCTCCTGATCATCCTTTTCCTGCTTCTCGGCATCTACGGCGTCCGGAGCCTCCTGTTCGGAAGCTCCGCCGAACTGCTGAATCCCGTCGCTGCAGAGGAGCGCCCGCAGAAAGGGTTTTACACTGTGGCCGTATTTGGTGTGGATTCCCGGGACGGCAACATCGACCGCGCCCTTTCCGACGTAAACATGATCGCCGTTCTGAACCGGGAGACCGGAGAGATCCGGCTCTGCTCCTTGTTCAGGGACACCTTTGTGCAGATCAACGAAGACGGAAAGCATCACAAACTCAATGAAGCGTACTTCAAAGGCGGCTCAAAGCAGGCCCTCTGGACGTTAAAACACAATTTTGATATCGTACCTGACGATTACATCACATTCAACTGGAAAGCAGTGATCGATGCCATCAACATCATGGGAGGCGTGGACATCGAGATCACAGAATCCGAATTTGCCTACATCAACGCTTTTATCACGGAAACGGTCGAAGCGACAGGGATCGGTTCCGTCCAGCTGAAGAGCGCCGGCATGAACCATCTGGACGGCGTTCAGGCGGTGGCATACGCAAGACTCCGCCTGATGGATACGGATTTCAACCGGACGGAGCGCCAGAGAAAAGTGGTCTCGCTTCTGATGGATAAGCTGAAAAAAGCGGATATGAAGAAGCGCATTGAAGTCGTGACAAGTGTTCTTCCCGAGACCCGCACCAGTATTTTCATCGATGATGTTCTTCCGCTGGCAAAGGATGTTGGCAGGCTCTATATCGGCAAGACCGGAGGATTTCCCTTTGAACGGGACACTGGCTGGATCGAAAAAAAGGACTGCGTCATTCCCATCACCTTGGAGAGCAATGTAAAAGAACTGCATGAGTTCCTGTTTGACGACACGGACTACAAACCGGGAAGTACCGTCCAGGAAGTCAGCAACTACATCATCAAACATACGGGAAAAAAATAAACCGCCGGATATGTGTGGAGGAAGCCGGTATCGCAGAGTTTACGCTGGAGAAAACAGCGGACTAAATGAAGTAAAGAATCGCCGCCACCTGGGATCAAATAGGTGGCGGCGATATCATTTTGACCTGGATCACAAAACTGTTATATAATGTTACCGTGTTTCCCCGCCACAAACTTTTTTCGTTTCTCAGAATTGAGTATCTGGGAGAGCACTATCTAACTATTCGCGAAATTCCTGTTTAACGAATAGTTTTACAGCGATACGCGGGATAAGACCGTATATCAGGAAAGGATCATCCAAATGGCTTCAGTCAATCTGTCATACAGCGATCAGGTGGACCGCGACAATGTCCAGCATCTCAGGGAGCTCCTTACAGAGCTTCCTCCTTACTGCAGGACTTATTTCCGCGGAATTGAACCTCGCACACAATCCAGAACAAGGATCGCCTATGCGTATGACCTGCGTGTTTTTTTTCAGTACCTTATGAGCGAAAATCCGGAGGTCCGTAAAAAATGCTCTGAGATCAAAAATATTTCTCTCAGCGTGCTGGAATCCCTTACTGCGACCGATTTAGAAGAATACATGGAATTTCTGAAATACCGGCAGGACCCGGACGGCACCGGCGTCCTGAACCGTGAAACCGGGATCCGCAGGAAAATCTGTTCTCTGAGAAGTTTTTACAAATACCTGTATCAGAAAGAAATGATCGAGAACAATCCAGCAGCCCGCGTCATCATGCCGAAGCTCCATGAACATGAGATCATCCGCCTGGATATCGATGAAGTCGCTTCAATGCTTGATCTGGTGGAATCCGGCGAACAGCTGACAGACCGTCAGAAAAAATACCACGAAAAAACAAAGCTGCGTGACCTCGCTCTCGTTACTCTCCTGCTCGGAACAGGCGTTCGAGTTTCCGAGTGCGCCGGGCTGAACCTGACCGATGTGGATTTTAAAAACGGCGGGATCCGGGTGCATCGGAAAGGCGGCAAGGAACAGATCGTCTATTTCGGCGACGAAGTGGAGGAAGCCCTTCTGAACTATCTGGAGGAAAGGGATGTGATGACACCGGCTCCCGGATCGGAAGATGCACTCTTTCTCTCCCTTCAGAATAAACGTCTCAACGTCCGGAGTATCGAAAATCTTGTAAAGAAATACGCAAGGATCATCACTCCCCTGAAAAAGATCACGCCTCACAAGCTCCGCAGCACCTACGGCACAAACCTTTACAGAGAGACCGGGGATATTTATCTTGTAGCGGATGTACTTGGGCATAATGACGTCAATACGACAAAGAAGCATTATGCTGCGATCCAGGAAGACCGGAGGCGCAGCGCGCGGAACATCGTAAAGTTAAGAGAAAATCCGTAAAACCAGCATTTACAGCCGGCTCTGTCAGAGAGCCGGCTTTCTTAATATTGACTAAATCTATAGACAATAACAGTTTTTGCTTATACAATAATTATAAATAATAATCATATTTTTTTGCCTCGCCTGAAAGGACCGTGCATAACAGCGTTCCGCGTGTGGATATTATGATTATTTGTCCTTTTATAAGCTGAATTTATGACATGGTTTGGTATTGTGATTTGCTTATTTTCTATGAAGAATTTAACATAAAGATACAGAGTGATATATCTCTTTAATTTTTAAGGAGGTACTGCTATATGATCGATACCAAATACTATTCTCTTCTCAAGGTAGTGGAAACGGGAAGCTATACCAAAGCCGCAAAAGCGCTGTCCCTTTCCCAGCCGGCAGTCAGCCAGCATATCCGCCTCCTTGAGAAAGAGTTATGCATCCGGATCTTCGAGCGTACCCGCAACCAGTCAAGACTCACCAAAGAAGGAAAGATCGTTGTAAAATATGTCCGCAGGATGGTGGCTCTCCAGGATCTTCTGGAACGTGATCTGAAGAACGAAAAAGAAAAGATCACTTCTCTTACCATAGGTATTACTCACACCGCAGAAAGCAACGTGATCGTGGAGGCTCTGGCTGCCTATGTCAGCATGAATGACGGTATGAACCTCAAGATCGTCACTGATTCCACGGACCAGCTGTACCGCATGCTGAAGAATTACGAACTTGATTTTGCACTGATCGAGGACAGGATCAGCGATCCTTCCCTGAACCACATCCTTCTTGACACGGACTGCCTTGTGCTGGCTGTTTCTCCGCAGCACAAGCTGGCCAGCAGGAGCACGATCACCATCAATGATCTCAAAAAAGAGAAGCTGATCCTCCGGCTTCCGAATTCCAATACCCGGAATCTCTTCGCCTCCTCTCTTGAACGCCAGAATCTGAGCATCGACGATTTCAATGTTATCCTTGAGATCGACAACATCGCGACCATCAAGGACCTGATCCGCAGGGATTTCGGTGTCTCCGTCCTTGCGAAAAGCGCCTGCATGGATGAGCTGAAAAAGAAAAAGATCTATACGCTTTCCATTGAAAACCTGAGCATGATCCGGGAAGTCAATCTCGTCTACACCAAGGATTTCGAACATCCTGAGCTTCTTCAGGATATTGCGAAAAAATACAACGAAATGAGAAAAGAAATGGCATGATCTCCGGATCATGCCATTTCTTTTTGGAATATGTGATTGTTACATCATACGGATCAGGCCTTTGACTTTTCCGAGGATCTCCACAGAGTCGACGATGATCGGATCCATGGAATCATTCTCCGGCTGCAGCCGGTAATGGCCGTTCTCCTTGTAAAAGCGCTTCACCGTAGCGCTGTCTTCCACCATCGCCACAATGATCTCTCCGTTGGAGGCGGTGTTCTGCTTCGCGACGAGCAGATTGTCGCCGTCGAAGATGCCGGCATTGATCATGGAATCTCCGCGGACCTTCAGCATGAATGTCTCCTGGTTTGGCAGCAGATCCGCCGGGAACGGAAAGTAATCCGATATGTTCTGTTCCGCAAGGATCGGCTCTCCTGCGGCGACGCGACCGATCATGGGGACATTGGAGATCTCTCTTCTTGTAAGGTTGAAAGTATCATCCACTATCTCGATGGTTCTTGGCTTCGCCGGGTCCTTCCTGATATATCCCTTTTTCTCCAGCGTCTCCAGATGCGCATGAACTGAAGAGGTGGAACGAAGATGGACTGCTTCGCAGATCTCGCGTACCGCAGGCGGATAACCGCGGGACAGAATGGATTCCTTGATATATTCCAGGATCTCCTGCTGTTTCTGGGTGATGGTGCTTCTTGACATGTCTGATTCCTCCCGGGACAAGACCCGCATGCGTATACAGCTGCAGATGTTATTATGTAACCTATAATAGCACACATGTTCGGAATGTGCAAGTGCATCCAAACTTTTGTTCGGATTTTTGCCAAAGGCATTGACAAACGTTTGTTTGGGGTTTATTATACAGGAACAGATGTTCTGAATCTTTGTTCGATTCTACTCTTCCGGAGGTATCTTATGAAAAAGGCGGAAACTGCATTTCGCAGGCTGGTCGTGATGGCTCTTCTTCTGGTTCTTTTTGTTCTGTTCGCAGAGAATCGTCTTCTTGTTGTCCAGGCCGGAGAGCGCAGCGTTCCGTCCGGCTTCTGCTGTACCAGTGTGAAGATCTCCGAGGAAGACACTCTGGAGAGATTTGCCGAACGCTACAATGTCGGTCTCTATGACAGCAACGAGACCTATGTGGAAACTGTGCGCAGAATGAACGGCATGTATAATGACAGGCTTCGTCCCGGCTGCTATCTTGCCGTGATCTGCAGGCTCCCCTGAATAGTTTACATAATTATTTTATGTAAACTATACCATGTAATGTTGTTTTTAAAACTTCATTTTTCCAGCCATTGTTTTCGAATATATCAAAATAAGCGGCTTCGGGAATCATCCTTCCCAAAGCCGCCTTCTTATTCATAACACTTTCAGTTACAGTTCTTCCACATTCTCTATCACGGTGCCGTCCGTCCAGATCCGCTCAAGATTATAGAATCTGCGGTCTTCGCTGTTGAAGATGTGGATCACGACATCACGGTAATCCAGAAGGATCCAGTTTCCGTTCTGGTAGCCTTCCTTGTCCTTCGGCTCCACACCCTGTTTCCCCAGCTGAAATTCCACCTCATCGCAGATCGCCTGCGTCTGGCGCTGGCTGTTTCCACTGACAAGGATAAAATAATCCGCAATGACGGAGACTTTTGAGATGTCGATCACTTTGATCTCTGTCCCCTTTTTATCTTCCATCACTTTAACGGCAAGCTTCACGATCTCATTTGTGGTCATTTCCACTCTCCTTTTTGTTTTTCAGCCACTCATAACAGTTTCTTGTATTCGGGTCCGCCTCGATCCCTCTGGCATCCAGGTATTCCAGCGTGTGTTCCGTGATCATTCTCATGCAGCTGTCCAGATCGCGGAATGCCAGCGGCCGCACCTCGGGAAGGTCAGGTGCCTTGTCTCTGTTGGGCTCCATGTAATCCGCTGTGAAGACGATCTGCTCCAGCAGCGTCATATCCTCTTTTCCGGTCGTATGCCAGCGGATCGCGGACAGAATATCCGGATCCTTCACACCATACTTTTTTGCGGCGACCCATGGGCCGAGGACCGCGTGCAGGACCTGGGGCGCGTTAAGCTCCGCCTCCGTGAGAACTACGCCTGCATCCGGAGCCATTTTCAGAAGTTCCTTCTCCTTGTATTCCTTCGCGCAGTCGTGCAGGAGCCCTGCGGTCAGCGCTTTTTCCTGATCTGCCCCGTACCGCATGGCGAGACATGCGGAAGTATACGCCACTCCGAGCGTATGCTGGTACCGGGACGGGCTCAGGTTCTTTTCCAGCTTCTGTCTGATCTTTTCTGTGTTATTATTGGTCATTTTTTTCATACAGGTGATGTGCTCGGATATAATCCAGAACACCGTCGGGAAGGTACTTTCCCACGTTCTTCTTTCCGTTCTCCAGCCAGGTGCGGATCTGTTCCGAAGAAATATCCACTTCCGCAGCCCGGATAAACCGCACGCGGGCACTATATTTTTCTTTCAGATATTCCGCCTGCTGGTTCAGGGAAAGATGGTTCTTTTCATAGTCTCTTTCCGCCACCACCAGTACGGCAAGTCCGGCGATGATCCCGGGTTCATGCCAGCTTCCGAATTCATAGAAGGAATCCGCTCCCATCACGAAGTAGAACTCTGTATCGGGATGCAGCTGTTTCAGCTCTGTCAGCGTGTCGCTGGTGTAGGATTTCCCGGTCCTGCGGGTCTCAAAGTCAGAGCAGACGAAAGAAGGATATTTGCGGATCGCAAGCTTTGTCATTTCAAAGCGATGGCTGAAATCCGTAATGGTCCTTCCCTGTTTGTGCGGCGGATTCGGGGAGGGAAGGAACCAGAATTCGTCCAGTGAAAACTGGCGCCATGTATTCTCAGCCAGTTTCAGGTGCCCGTTGTGAACAGGATTAAAAGTACCGCCGAGGATCGCGATTTTTTTCACCTGTTTACCTCCGGGGTGCACGGGGAAGAATGATCTTCCGGTTCTTCTCCTCTTTTGCGGGGCGGTACAGTACGATCTTTTTCCCGATTACCTGGACTACTTCGCTGTGTGTGCGGCCGGCAAGGGCCTCGGCCATTTCATGGGGATCATCCGCACAGTTCTGAAGCACGGAGATCTTGATCAGCTCACGCTTTTCCAGTGCTTCGTTCACCGCTTCCGTGAACTCGGGCGTCAGGGCGGCTTTTCCGATCTGAAAGATCGGCTCCGTAGTCATTGCAATGCTTTTAAGAAACGCACGCTGTCTGCTGGTCATAGCATCCTTTCTCTGATGAACAGTACACTCTTATTTATAATAATCAAAGGCATGGCCGTACATACGGACGGTATCCCCGTCCTTGATCCCGGCTTCTTCGAGATCTTTCAGTATCCCGCTCTCTTTCAGGAATTTCTGGAAGAAATCGAAGCCCTTTTCGGATTCAAGATTGGTATAGCCCAGCATCTTCTCGATCCTGGGGCCTTCCACAACAAAGGCTCCCTTTTCATCTCTCTCAATAGTGTAGGGCAGTTCCTGGTCCCCGGCGTATTCGATCTCCATTTCCGGCTCGAACACCGTGACGGTACGGTCCATGGTCTTCAGCTTTTCAAGGATACCGTACTCCAGTTCCTTTATTCCCTGTCCCGTGACGCCGGAGACAGGAAACACCGGGATGTCCGGAGCAAAGGCTTTACGGATCCTCTCCACCGGATCCTCTTCACCCTCTTCGGTGAAGATGCTGTCGATCTTGTTCGCCGCGATGATTTGTGGTTTTTTCAGGATCTCCGGATCATACTTTTTCAGTTCTTCCCGGATGGTCTTTATATCCTCCACCGGATCTCTGCCTTCTGTGGACGCGGCATCCACAACATGCACCAGCAGCTTTGTCCGTTCCACATGCTTCAGGAAATCATACCCAAGGCCGACGCCCTCGGAAGCTCCTTCAATGAGGCCCGGCAGATCCGCCATAACGAAGCCTTCCCCGTCCTCAAGATCCACAACACCGAGATGCGGCGTCAGGGTCGTAAAATGATAGTTGCCGATCTCCGGCTTCGCATTGGATACCCTGCTCAAAAGCGTGGATTTTCCTACATTCGGAAATCCCACCAGTCCCACATCCGCGATGACCTTCAGTTCCAGACGGACGTAAAGCCCTGTGGCAGGCTGCCCGGGCTTCGCGTAGTTCGGGGCCTGCATGGTGGATGTGGCAAAATGCATGTTCCCGATGCCGCCCCGGCCGCCGCGGATCACGACCATCCTGCGGTTGTCCCCGGACATATCCGCGATCACCTTTCCGCTCTCATCGTCACGGATCACGGTGCCTTCCGGCACACGTATGATAAGATCCTTTCCGTCTGCACCATGGCAGCGCCGCTTTGCACCGGGCTGACCGCTTTCCGCCACATATTTCCGGACATGCCGGAAATCAGCTAATGTGTTCAGGCCGTCGCTCACTTCAAAAACAATGTCTCCGCCCTTGCCGCCGTCGCCGCCGTCCGGACCGCCTGCAGGTACAAAGAGTTCGCGGCGGAAGCTGACATGTCCGTCTCCGCCCTTGCCTGACTGAATATAGATCCTGGCTTTATCAGTAAACATGATACTCTCTTTCTTAGAATTAAAGGGCTTCATACCTTTGACAGTATGAAGCCCGGTCACTTTCGTTTTCAGGCGGATCCGTGGATCTGCCGAAACCCTTCTTATTCAGCCGCTGCTGCTTCCGCTCTCGGATAGACAGAAACCTTGGTGCGGTACTTTCCCCATCTTTCGAATCTGACAACGCCGTCCACCTTTGCAAACAGAGTGTCATCTCCGCCGATGCCCACATTGGTTCCCGGATGAATATGAGTGCCGCGCTGTCTGTAAAGGATGTTGCCGGCAAGAACGAACTGACCGTCCGCTCTCTTGGCGCCGAGGCGCTTGGACTCGGAATCACGGCCGTTCTTCGTGGAACCGACGCCTTTCTTGTGCGCGTGCAGCTGAAGGTTCATTGTGAAGAGCATAATTACACCTCCTGATCGCTAATCGTTAAATAGTTGCTTCCGTACTCCCTGCTGACAGCTTCCAGCCCCAGAAGGCAGGAGTCTAAGAGAAGTGCGGCATTTCTGTTTTCCCGGGAGGAAAGGATAAAGGAGAAATTTCCTTCCTCTTCTCCGATCTCACAGGAAAACTCTGCGTCCGTGAACTCGCTGACCGAATTGGCCAGATTGAGTTCCAGCACCGAGACCGCTGCACAGATGATATCCCTTCCGGGATCGTCAAACTCCGCGTGTCCGGCAGACCGGAATCCGATCTTCTCATTGGACGCGTCCCTGATGATCCTGACGGTGATCATGATCTTCAGGCGTTGATCTTTTCGATCTTAACCTGGGTATACAGCTGTCTGTGGCCGTTCTTCTTGTGATAGCCTTCCTTCGGCTTGTACTTGTAGACAATGACCTTCTTAGCCTTTGCCTCTCTCAGAACAGTCGCGGTCACGGCAGCGCCCGGCACTGTGGGTGCGCCGATGGAGAGTTCGCCGTTGTTCACAGCCAGAACCTGGTCAAACGTCACGGTCTGTCCTGCATCAACTCCGAGTTTCTCAACCTTAATGATATCGCCCTCAGATACCTTGTACTGCTTACCGCCGGTAGCAATAATCGCGTACATTTCGGGTCCTCCTTCTTATCATTACTCGCCAACTGCGGCGTCCATGCAGTAAACATGAAACTTAAAGCCCCGTTGTGCGGCATACCTTGTGATTATATCTGAAGCAGCTGTTTATGTCAATCCTGAAGTTCTTTATTATCTTCAAAAAACAACCGCATATTCTTTAAAAAAACGTCCGCTGTATTTCAGCAAAAATTCACATTTATTGTGTAAGATTAGAACAGCGCCGGCAGAACAGCTTCATGATACAATACTGGCCGGCAGAAAGGAATCCCGAATGAAGAAAAAATGGATCAGTTCCGCTGCATTCCTTTATGTTTCGGCAGCACTCGTCATGACCGGATGCGCCGGGGGCGCAGATACAGCCACAAAGTCTGTGACAGCAGCTTCAGAGACCGCGCCTGGTCCTTCAGAAACGATCTCCCCGCCCGGGAGTACTGCGGCAGAGACCGGAGCCGTTCCTGAGACGCCGCCGGCACCTCCCGCAGCACCGGAACACGGAAAACCGGGCGGACCGCCTCCCGGAGATCATGCGTCAAAACCGGATCACTACGACGCGCTGGTGACGGCAGCGCAGGACACTGCGATCATTCATCAGACCATCCGGTCCGAAGGAGCAGATGAAAATGCTGTTCTCATTGAAAACGGTGCTTCCGTGAGGCTGTTTGCGGACGATATCACCCGCGTCTCCGGTGACTCGTCCGGAGGTGACTCTGCAAGTTTCTACGGTGTTGGCTCCGCAGTCCTCTGCACGGACGGCAGCGCATATGTGGACACCTGCGACATCACGACAGATGCGGACGGCGGTGCAGGTGTATTTGCATATGACAAAGGGACCGCTTATGTTTCCGGCGCGAAGATCGTGACAGAGCAGGGGGCTTCCGGAGGACTGCACGCCGCGGGCGGCGGCACCCTTTATGCCTGGGACTGCGACGTGGAGACCGGAGGAGAAAGCTCTGCCGCCATCCGGAGCGACCGGGGCGGCGGCACCATGGTCATCGAAGACGGCAACTACATCACCCGCGGCCAGGGTTCTCCTGCTGTTTATTCCACTGCGGATATCACCGCAGCCTATGCAACTCTGGAAGCGAAAGGTTCTGAGGCTGTCTGCATCGAAGGGGACAACCAGCTCCGCCTTTTCAACTGCAATCTTACCGGCAATATGGCCGATCTTCCCCAGAACGGGCTGACCTGGAATGTCATTCTCTACCAGTCCATGTCCGGCGATTCGAAAGAAGGTAATTCTCTCTTTGAGATGAACGGCGGGATCCTGGAAGCCGGAAACGGCGGCATGTTCTACACCACCAACACGCAGTCTACTTTTGTGCTGAAGGGTGTCGAACTTCGTCCCGCGAAAGGCCAGGAATTCCTTCTCAGGGCTGCCGGCAATTCCAACGGAAGAGGCTGGGGCACAAAAGGACATAACGGAGCGGACTGCAGCTTTACGGCCATTCAGCAGGAACTTTCGGGAGATGTCCAGTGGGATTCTGTCTCCACGCTGAAATTCTACCTGACCGACAAAAGCACCCTCAACGGTGCATTCGTTCAGGATGAGAAAGATGCCGGTGAAGGCGGCGAAGGTCTCGCCGAGCTTTTCATCGACAGCAGTTCCGTGTGGTATGTAAACGGTGACTGCACCGTGACAAAGCTGCACTGCGCCGGTACCATTGAGGATACCAGCGGCAAGTCTGTCACTGTCAGAAAATCCGATGGAACCGTGCTCGCGGAAGGAACATCGGCATACAGCATCACCGTGGAGGAATATGACAAAGCGCCGGATCTCTCCGGCGCGGGCGTTGTTTCAAATTATGAGGAATTTCGGAAAGAAAAGCCGGCGGAGCTTCACTGAAGCTGGTCCGCGAAAGGTCTTCCGCTCTTCTTCCTGACGATTTCCGCCAGGTTCAGTTTCGTAATATCCACCGCCTGTGTGCCGGCGGGATCAAGAGACGCAAGGTATCTCATTCTTTTCAGCAGAGATGCCTGCGTCTCTTTTGTATGCACGTCGATGAGGTCGATGAGGATGATCCCCGACAGATTCCTGAGACGTATCTGACGCATGGCTTCCGTGACAGCTTCCTCGTCCGTCTTCAGGATCATCTCTTCTTTGGCGGACTTCTTTTCATTTTTTCCGCTGTTGACATCGATGACAGTCAGTGCCTCTGTCTGCTCGATCACCAGATACCCTCCGCTCTTCAGCCACACTTTTTTTGACAGGGCCTCTGACACCGCTGTCTCAAGGGAGTAGACTGCCGACAAAGGAAGGGAGGTCCCGTCATGCCAGCGGACAGGAACATCTGTCCCCTTCATTTTATGGACCTTCTCCGGCTTTCTGAAGGCTTCCGGGAGTTTTCTGGCATATTCTTCCAACACAGGAGGCGAGGCGCCTGTAAGGGCGCAGAACACGTTTTCCTGGTCTGTGACGATCTCCAGGCATCCCGGATGACTTGCCGCAGTACGTTCCGCGAGGAAGGCCCAGAAGGGCTGCGCTGACTGCACGAGCCCGGGGGCGCGTACAAATGCGGCCTTCCGTACGAACTCTTCATCCTTTTCTTCCGAGAACCGGTCCATCAGTGAAGGTCCCTTCGTCTTATGGGCGTCCTTACGGACCTTCACAAGGATCTCGTCCCCTTCCCGGACAGCCCAGTGCTCCCTTCCGTCAAGAAACCGGGGAAGCCTTTCCCCGGAAAGAGGCAGATAGCCGGGAAGCGGCGTTCCGATATCTACAAACGCCGCTTCCAGATTTTTTGACACGGACCGGACTTTCCCTGCATAGATGCTGCCCACCACCGAGCTGCCATTGTTGTAATCCAGCTGGACGGCCGTCCCGTTTTCCAGCATACAGGTAAGGATCCCTTTCCTGTATGCAGTGACGACCAGTTTAAGTGAGAGGTTCTCCATAGGATTCCAGTGTCCTCATTTCTCTGTCGTAAAGTTCCGTCCGGATATAGCGGGGCCTCCACTGCTTCAGGAATTCCGCCCCCGGAAGCGCTTGCAGGGCACCGACAGCGAACTCCGGCTTCAGGTTGGCCGCGCTTCCCTGTGCGACCTTGAAAAACAAGCCGTCCTCATCCGCTTCTGCGCGGTAAAGCATGGGACGTATATCCACTTCCTTCGTCCCTTTTTTCCCTTCCCGGATCACCGGGATCTCTTTTTTCTTCATCAGTTCAAGGCAGGCAGACTGAAGCTCTTCTGCCTCCTTCGCAAGGAAGTGCGGATGTGCCGGGAACCACACACGGTAATCCGCGGCAAACATCGTGGACATGCAGTTCCCTGCTTCGTCCGGGATCCTGAGGAAAGAAAGGATCTTCAGTCCTTCAGCCATTTCCCGGTTCATCCTGAGGACCGCCTCCTCCGAAGTGATCCGGGCGTTGTCCGTCAGTTTGAAATCCGCATATTCCGCGGTACTCTCCACTCCCATGCTGAGGGGCGCCGCGAACGACATGATCTGGTGAGGGGAAAAGCCCTCGGAGTACGCGATGGGAAGTCCGGCTCTCCGGTTCGCCTTCTGGAAGTACCGCATCAGGTCCAGATGACCGATAAAACGGAGATTCCCGCGCTTCTCAAATTTGATCCTGACCTTCAAAGCAGACACCTCCGTTGTATTTTCTTGCGCCGCAGCCGGAGCACTGCTGCCTGCAGTGAGGTGTCACTACACCCTCCAGTGCTCTTTTCCACTCCCGCTTCAGGAATTCCTTCGTGACACCGGCATCGATGAAGTCCCAGGGAAGGAGCTCCTCTTCAGAACGTTCCCTCAGTGTATAGAATTCCGGGTCCACACCGCAGGAAGCAAAGGCCGCTTTCCAGCGCTCCGGATCAAAGGTCTCCGTCCAGGCGTCATAGACCGCGCCGTTCCGGTAAGCTGTTTCGATCACTTCCGCGACCCTTCTGTCCCCCCGGGCAAAGACACCCTCCAGGACTGTGGTCTCCGCGTCGTGATACTGATAGCGGAGACTCTTCCAGTTCTTCTGCTCCCGGAAGTGCTCCTTGACCCTCCTTGCCCGCTCGATATATTCCTCCGCCCGGCACATGGAAGCCCACTGGAAGGGCGTGAAGGGCTTCGGCACAAAGAAGGAAGAGCTTGCAGAGATCTGCACGCGTCCGGTGCGCTCGGATTTCGGAATGCAATCGTAGAACATGTCCGCGACTCTCTCGCAGAGCTCGGGGATCCCCATGCGGTCCTCCTCTGTCTCCGTGGGAAGTCCGATCATAAAATAAAACTTGACTTTCGTCCATCCTCCCCGGAAAGCTGCGAGGCTTCCCCGCATGATATCCTCTTCCGTAAGGCCCTTGTTGATCACATCCCTGAGACGCTGGGTGCCTGCTTCGGGAGCGAAGGTGAGGGAACTCTTCTTCACGTCCTGGATCCGGCTCATCACGTCCAGAGAAAATTTGTCGATCCGGAGAGACGGGAGGGAGATGTTCACCTTCCGGCAGTCCGTATACTCAATCAGGAAAAGAAGGAATTCGTCCAGTCCGGAATAGTCGCTGGAGCTCAGGGAACTGAGGGAGATCTCCTCGTTTCCGGTGATCTCCAGAAGTCGCTTTGCATATTTCTTCAGGTACTCCACGGAATGCTCCCGGAGCGGCCTGTACACATTTCCGGCCTGACAGAAACGGCAACCGCGGATACAGCCGCGCATCAGTTCCACCACTGTCCTGTCCTGGGTCACCCGGATAAAGGGCACCAGCGGGGCATCGATATACTCCACGGAGTCCATGTCCTGCACCACCTGGCGCGCCACGACCGCCGGGACGTCCTCGTATTTCGGCGTAAAGGCACTGAGCGTCCCGTCCGGTCCATAGGAGACTTCGTAGAGCGAAGGAACATAGATCCCGGGGATCGCGGCAGCAGCACGAAGAAACTCCTGTCTGCTCCGCTTCTCGTTTTTGAAACGGATATACAGATCCAGGAGGTCATCGTAGACCACCTCCCCTTCGCCAATATAGAACAGATCGAAAAAGGGAGCGATGGGCTCCGGGTTGTAGGTGCAGGGACCGCCTCCGATCACCAGCGGGTCCTCTTCTGTCCTTTCCTCCGCGTGCAGCGGGATCCCGGAGAGCTCCAGCACCTGCAGGATATTGGTATAGCACATCTCATACTGCAGTGTGATGCCGAGGAAATCGCATTCCCGCACCGGCCGCTGGCTCTCCAGCGTAAACAGCGGGATCTTCTTTTCCCGCATCACCCGGTCCAGGTCGGTCCAGGGAGAGAATACCCGCTCACAGTACACATCCTCCCGGCGGTTGAACATACTGTAGAGGATCTGCAGACCCAGGTGGCTCATGCCGATCTCGTACACATCCGGAAAACACATCGCGAAACGCACCGCGACGCTGTCCGGATCCTTTTTCACACTGTTGATCTCCCCGCCGATATATCTGGCGGGCTGCTGGATGCCCAGCAGCAGTTCATCATCCAACGCAAGCTTCTGCATAGTCATTTCCGGAGCCTTTCCCTTATCGGTTCGCCAGCTCCTGCGTCACATCCTCCCACGTGACGTCCTTTTCCGCCATGAGCACCATGACGTGATACAGGAAGTCACAGATCTCGTATTTCAGCTCCTCGGCGTCCGGATTCTTTGCAGCGATGACGATCTCCGTCGCTTCTTCGCCGACCTTCTTCAGGATCTTGTCGAGGCCTTTTTCAAACAGATAATTGGTATAGGATCCCTCCTTCGGATGCTCCTTCCGGTCCAGAATGACCTGGTACACGTCTTCGAAGATCCGGCGGGGATTCTTGTGGCTCTCAGGCTTCTCCACCACAGTGTTAAAGAAGCAGGACCTGGAGCCGGTGTGGCAGGCGGCGCCCACCTGGAATACCTTGGCGAGAAGAGTGTCCCTGTCGCAGTCCAGCGTCAGGGATTTCACGAACTGGTAGTGTCCGGAAGTCTCTCCCTTCAGCCACAGGGACTGTCTGGAGCGGGACCAGTAGGTCATGCGCCCGGTCTCCAGAGTCTTCCGGTACGCTTCTTCATTCATATAGGCGACCATCAGGACGTCCATCGTCTTATAGTCCTGGACGACCACGGGAAGAAGGCCCTGTGGATCTTTTTTGATGTCGTCCCAGCGGAAGGCAGGCGAGAGCACCTCTGTTCCGATGCCGCCCCTCTGCAGCTCTGCCTTCAGTTCCATATAGTCCGTCTGCTCCGCGCTGTCATTCAGCACCAGCGCGCCGGTACAGGGAAGCCGCAGGGTCCGGGCGACAGCCTCCGGGTCCTCCCCGGACGTCAGCAGGATCTCTCCGCTGAATTCTGCCAGTTCCCCGGAAAGGACGCTTTCTGCTGCTTCGCTGTTGATGATGAGCCCGGCAATACCGCCGGGAAGGATGTCCAGGACCTTGGGGACCTGGTCCGCGCTGCTGACGCAGATCCAGATTTTGCTGCTGCCGAAGCGGTCCGCCGCCTCCTTCACAAGCTCCAGATTGCTCTCCTCCGCTGCGTCAAGATATACGCCGGAAGAACCGGCATAGAGGTACTTTTTCACGTCCTCCAGCCTTTTTACCCTTCCGCCGGAGATCAGAGGGGCCTCGACGCGCCTTGCCAGTCCGCGGATGCCTCCCATAAAGGCATCATGCTCTTCGTCGTCCTCAGAAATATCTGTCATGACAATGCCGTCCGCCCCGGTCAGAGCGGCATTCACCGCCTCCTCGGGCGACACGTCGTCCATAACGAAACCTGCGTAGATTTTTTTCTTCATGCCTGAAATCTCCTTACTGCAAGAGAAAGATCGATCCTGCCCTCGTACAGCGCTTTACCGATGATGGCTCCACGGATCCCCGCGGCGCAAAGCCGTTCCAGGTCCTCCATGGAGGACATTCCTCCGGAAGCGATCACATCCAGGTCCGTGGCCTCGGTCAGCGCTTTTGTGGCTTCTACATTGGGGCCGGTCAGCATGCCGTCCCTGGAAATATCCGTGTAGATGATATGGCGCACTCCGTCGGCCTTCATCCTGAGGCAGAGGTCTTCCGCGCCGACGCCGGAGAGCGCTTCCCAGCCTTCCACCGCTACGATGCCGTTCTTCGCGTCCACGCCGGCCGCCACTGCGTCAGGGCCGAAGGTATCCACCAGACGGCGCATGAACGCCGGGTCCTTCACTGCCTTCGTGCCGACGATCACGCGGTCGATGCCGGCATCCAGCAGGATCTTCGCCGCCTCGGCGCTCCGGATCCCCCCGCCGATCTCGATGGGGATATCCACTTTTCTGCGGATCTCCCGGATCACCGGCAGATTCACCGACTGACCCTTCAGGGCGCCGTCCAGATCCACCACATGGAGAAATGTCGCGCCGCAGGCCGCCCAGCGGGCTGCCATCTCCGCCGGATCGTCGGAATAGGTTTTTACATCGGAAAAAAGCCCCTGCCGGAGCCTGACGCATTTTCCGTCTTTCAGATCAATTGCTGGATACAGCTGCATGACGATATTCTCCTTTTCTGCCCCCGATCCAAATCCTTTACTGCTGGTCTTCCGCCACCAGCGCCCGGAGCTTCCGGATCATATCCCCGATCCGCTCGCTCTCCCGCTTCATGGAAACTCTGTTCACCACCACCCGGGCGGAAAGATCACAGACCTCTTCCAGGACTGTAAGTCCGTTTTCCCGCAGGGTGCTTCCTGTCTCCACGATATCGACGATCACCTCGGAAAGTCCTACAATGGGAGCCAGCTCCACAGAACCGTTCAGCTTGATGATCTCGACCGTCTGGTGCTTTTTGTTGTAGAAATAGTCTTTTGCGATGTTGGGATATTTCGTCGCCACCCGGATCTGTTCCCGGTGCATAAGAAGCCGCTCAGCAGCGGCGGGACCGCAGACACACATCCTGCATTTTCCCATCTTCAGGTCCAGAACTTCAAACAGTGTCCTGCCCTCCTCCAGGATCGTGTCTTTTCCGACGATCCCGAGATCCGCCGCGCCGTACTCCACATAAGTCGGTACGTCGCTCGCCTTCGCCAGGAAGAACCGCACGCCGGCTTCCTCGTTCGTAAAAATGAGTTTTCTGGACTTCTTGTCCTTCATTTCCTCACAGGGGCATCCGATCCTGGAAAAATATTCCATCGCCCGGTCCGCAAGGCGTCCCTTGGCCAGTGCCACGGTAATGTATCTCATGTCTCTTCACCGCCTTCTGTTTCTGCTCCCGATCTCTGATCGGGGGAGCCCGCTAACATAAACAGCTTCTCCGCACCGATCCTTCCGGCGTAGGCGCGGTATCCCTGTTCTGTCTCTCCGGGGCGGAAACGCTCCGAGGCGACCCGCTTTCCCTCGCTTCTGAGCTTCCGGATCAGCTCCACCGCTTTTTCCGTACCTGGACCGTCATAGACCACCAGCGCAGCCAGCGGCTCCGTCGGGATTTCGATCTTCTGTCCCCGCAGCGCTGCCATCAGCCGGTTCAGGGTGATGCCGAATCCGACTGCGGGCGCATCTTTCCCAAACTGCTTCAGAAGCCTGTCATAGCGGCCGCCCTGAACGATGTAGTCCCCGGTCCCGTAGGAGTAAGCCCGGAAGATCATTCCGGTATAATAGTCGTGCATGCTGAGCATGCCGAGATCAAAGCTCACATAATCTGAAAGACCGTAGATCCGGATCAGGCGGCTGATCTTTTCCAGACGGCGGATCGCGTTCTGCGCTTCGCGGCTTTTTGTGAGTTCCGCGGCTTCCTGTACGGTCTCTATTCCGCCGAACAGTTCAGGAAGCTTCAGAAAGCCTCTGCGGAGATCGGGGTCTGTGATATTCGCATCCACGAACTCTTCCACGCCGAAGCTGTTCTTGTTCTCGATCAGCGTACGCAGACACAGGTCTTCCTCAGGCGTAAGGCCGGCCTCTTCCACCAGACCGCGGTAAAAACCTACATCACCCACTTCCACCTGGAATTCCTTCAGACCGGAAGCAAGAAGGCTCTGGATGGTCAGAAGCAGGATCTCCACGTCAGCGTCCGCAGAATCGTCCCCGATCAGCTCGACGCCGGTCTGGACCATTTCGCTCATGCTGCCCTTGTAATTGTAGTGATTCTGGAAGATGCTGCCTGCGTAGCAGAGCCGGACAGCATGATCCTCGTCCCCGAAGAACTTCGCGGCAGCCCTGGCCACTGCCGGCGTCATGTCAGGACGCAGCACCAGGGTCCGGTTGTCCCGGTCAAAGAACTTGTACATTTCCCTGGAGGAGACAGTTCCTCCCGGCTGATTGAACACGTCAAAAAACTCAAAGCTCGGTGTGTCGATGCATTCATATCCGAAGAGACGGAACTGATGCATCACGTCTTCCTGTATTTTCCTGCGCTCAGCGCACTCCTGTCCGTAAACATCCCTGACTCCGTCCGGAGTATGAAGCAATGTATCCATAAAGCAGGCCTCCCTTTACTTTCGCACTTTACCATGCTATCAAAGTAAATCGTTTCTGTCAACCGCGGCTTTTAATAATCCTGGGCTTCGCTGTACTCCTCTATGCGTTCCAGATATGCCTCCAGCTGTTCCAGATAGTGAAGAGGAACCTCCCTGCTCTTCCTGACCCGGAAGCTTTTGTCCATCTCTTCATAGGTAAAACTCTTTCTTCCGCCCTTTTCCATGCGCTGCCAGAAACGGTAGACGTCGCGGAAAGGCACAAAATACACCTCGTCTCTGGAGGTGAAGCTGATTATGAAGAAGGAGATGCCTCTCTGCTCTTCAAACCGCAGCATGAAATCGATCTGGTGCTCGTGGATATTGGAGAGCGGAAACGTGTCCTCCGCGCATTCCTTCGCGTCAAAGCACACCGGAATACTCTGGACCACACCGATATAGTCCACGGTGCTTCTCCTGTCAAAATAAGCCAGGGTGATGTGACGCGTGGTCTTGTCGATCTCCATGGGCGTGATCGGCGTCGGGATCTTCTGGATCAGGGCGATCCCTGCGTTTTTATAGATATCGTTCGAAACATTCAGCAGTTCCTCCAGGCCGGAACCCCGGAGTCCTCTGGTCTTCCATGTTCCCATGTATCTCAGTTCCTTTCTGCCCCCGGTCTCTGATCGGGGGAACCCGCCCCGGCTTTTAGGGGCTTTTCCTTCCAGCCGTCAGGAAACAGCTTTTCGAACATCTCCGGCACCTTGTCGCGGAACACCTTGCCGCGTACCTCCTCCGGGAGCTGTCCGTTTTCAGGAAAACGCAGCTCGAACGCATGAAGAAGCTGGAACCGGAGTCCTGCTTCCCTGCGGAGACGTTCATTCAGCGCCCGGTCCCCGTACTTCGGGTCGCCCAGGACAGGGTGTCCTGCCGAGGCGAGGTGGGCGCGGATCTGGTGCGTTCTTCCTGTGATCAGGTGGATACGCAGAAGCGTCCGGTCCGGCAGTACGCAGAGCGGTTCGATCCCTGTCCGGATCTCCCGGTCCTCCTCTGAAGCCGGCTCCTTCACCACCAGGACCCGGTTGGATGAGGGATCCTTTCTCAGGAAGCCCCGGATCTCCGAAGCCTCTGTTATCTGCCCCGCCACGCCTGTCAGATAGTATTTCTCTATTTCTCTCTTTTTCAGGAGCTCCGAAAGGATCTGCAGCGCCGGCAGTGTCTTTCCGGCGATCAGGATCCCTCCCGTATTCCGGTCCAGACGGTTCACGACCGCTGGCCGGAAAGTCCGGAGCTGCTCCTCCGTCAGGGAACCATTCATCAGAAGATGCCGGATCAGATGTTCATTTGCGGATATGTCCCCAGGTGCTGCCTTCTGTGAGAGCAAGCCTCTGGGTTTGCTGAAGAGGAGCACTTCCGTGCCTTCAAACAGGATCAGGTCCCGGAGCGGATCTTTTCCGATGCCGCCCGGCGCCGCCTGTGTTTCTTTGTCCGCTCTTCCCGCTTTTCCCCCGCTGAATTTTTCCAGCGTCTCATCCGAAAACCAGACACGGACCACGTCCCCTTCGGACAAACGCTCGTTTCCTTCACATTTTCCCCCGTTCAGCGTGATGTTCTTTTTCCGCATCATTTTACAGAGGAAACCCCTGCCGGCTTCCGGCAGGATCTTGAACAGGAATTTGTCCAGACGCTGTCCGGCTTCATTCCGTCCCGCAGTGTATTCTTTCATTTCAAAGCCTCAGCACTATGCTCAGTACGAAAGGTTTTTCAGCAGTTCCGCAGCTTTCTGCTCTGCGTTCCCGCAGTCTCCTGCTTCGGGAAGCGCCTCCAGCGCCCTGAGGAACGGTTCCTCCCCGGGATACAGGTTCACGTGGAGCTTCAGGTGTTCCAGACGGAGGCTGTTTTCCAGATGGACCTTCAGCTTCCTGCAGTCTTCCTGCCCGGCAGGGCCGCATACCAGGAGCGCGCCGGAACGGATCAGGACGGCATCCGCCGGAAACGCCTTTTCCTTCGTCGTGAAGATCAGGTCATAGAGCAGGATCCCCCGGTCTGAATAAATCTGTGTCTTTTCGAAAAAAGCCCTTTCAGGTGTTCTGTAGCGCATCATGGCAAGAAGCGGTGACAGGACATTTGCCATCGGCAGAACGCACAGGATCCCGGTCAGTGTCAGGACAATGCTCAGAGTCCCGCCGACTCTCCTCCCCCAGGCGATCTGTACCGCGATGACCAGGGCGATCAGTGCAGTAATGCCGGCATTCCTCAGAAAATGATAATTCCGGTAGCCGAAGCTTCCTTTTTCGACCCGCATCTTTTTTCTATCCTCCGGTTTCCTGCAGATGTTTAATTATAGTAATTCAGGATCAGGTCCCAGGGCAGGATCTTGGTCATGGCGCGGAATCCCTTCATCGGAAGCCCGCACACAGAGACTGTCTTCCCTGCGAACGCGTCCTCGATCGCCTGACGCACCACCTGCTCCTGGCTGACCACAAAGGCTTTCTTGTATGCTGCGATCGACTGCTTTTCTTCCGCGATGCTGAAGAATTCTGTGTCCGTCACCGGGCCTGGGCAGATCGCTGTGACTGTTGCGCCCCTTCTCTTCAGTTCCCTGCCAAGTGCCAGGCTGTAGGAAAGAACGTAGGCTTTGGTAGCTGCGTAGACAGCGAATTCCGGCTGCGGCAGGAAGGCTGCGGCAGAAGCGAAATTCAGGATCCGGCACTTCCGGTGCAGATAAGGCAGAACAGCCTCTGTGAGGACCGTCAGCGCTATACAGTTCACCTCGATCATGCCTGATGTATCTCTGGCAGAGATGGTTCCTTCCGGGCCGATCTTACCGAAGCCGGCAGCGTTCACCAGAATGCAGATCTTTGCTTCTTCCTCTTTCAGCGCGGAGACGATGCTGTCGATCACCTCCTGCTTCCGCAGGTTTCCGGGGAAAATACGTATTCTGCCCGGAAACTCTTCCGCAAGGCTCTTCAGCTTCTCCTCTCTGCGCGCTGTGACCCAGATCTCGTCCAGCGAGGGAAAGCGGTCCGCGATCTCCGTGACCATGCATCGTCCCATACCTGAAGATGCTCCGCTGACCAGTGCGATCTTTTTCATGATTTCTCCTTCCTGCTTTTCCCGGCTTCCTGTTTCAGCCGTTCTGTCTCTTCTGCCGTCAGCTTCCGGAACTCTCCCTGCTCCAGCCCCATCTCCTCCAGCACAAGGGGGCCGAAAGCCGTCCTCCTTAAGTGCGTCACCGGACACCCCAGAGCCGCAAACATGCGCTTCACCTGATGGAACTTTCCTTCCCGCAGGACAAGGGCCGCGGGATTGCTGCTGTCCAGCAGCTCTGCGGGCAGACATTTCGTGCCGTCCTCCAGGACCAGTCCCTCCCGGAGGCGTTTCTCCGCGTCGGCGGGCAGCGTCCCTTCATAGCTTACTTCGTAGACCTTGTCCACATGGGAGGCAGGTGCAAGGAGCCGGTGCACCAGGGCACCGTCGTCCGTCACCAGAATAAGTCCTTCGGTATCAATATCCAGACGCCCGCAGGGCGCCATATTTCTCCGTTTCAGCCCCATGTAGGAGATCACAGTCTCGTGCCGCGGGTCTTCCGTCGCTGAAATGATCCCTGCCGGCTTGTTCAGTACCCAGTACTCATATTCCTCGTGGCAGATCAATTCTCCGTCCAGGAGCAGTTCGTCCGCTGCAGGATCCACTTTTTCCTCCGGCCTCGTGACCGCAGTCCCGTTTTTCTTCAGTCTTCCCGCGCGGATCACTTTCTTTGCCTCGCTTCGTGTGCAGAAGCCGGAAACGGAAAGGAATCGGTCGGCTCTCATTTCTCCCATCGTACACCCCTTGACCTGTTCACTGCATTCTCCACCCTGGCAGATACATATTCTTAAGTCTCTGGCCGTCCTGCTTCACAAATCCCAGCGGAAACCCGCCGGTGCAGAACAGTCTCCATCCCTTTCCGTTTTCATCCGGGGAAGGGACCGTTTCTCCCTTCAGATACCGTATCACATCCGGATCCTCCGGGGAGAGATCGACAGGATCCGCCCAGTCTTCTTTCTTCAGCGCCATCGCAAGGGCCTGGGAAGGACGGAATCGGCGGTTCTTCAACTGTCCGAGCAGAAGCCCTGTTCTCAGATACCTGAGACCTTTTCTCAGTCCTCCCGCGGAAGGAAGCAGGGAAACGTATTCCCCCTGCTGAAGGATGCTGGCGGGATCCGGTTTCCAGGCGCATTTTTCAAAAAAAGCATCCATGTCTCCGGGAAGAGCGGAAACAGAAGTCCCGGTCCGCTTCCTTTCCGCCGGGCCGCCCGCATGGGACTCTCCCGCTTTTTTCAGTCTTGCCACAAAATGCCCCTCCGCTTCAGCCTTGTGCGGGAAAAGACGCACTGTCCCGGGCAGCAGCGAAGAAGAAACGAATCCTTCCGCGGGCGGGACCGGATCCAGGACAAAATCAGGATGTGACTCCAGAAAAGCCCTGATCTGGTATTCGTCTTCGTTCGGGTTATAAGTACAGGTGGAATACAGGAGTGTTCCGCCCGGCTTCAGCATTTCGGCAGCGTCGGAAAGCAGAGTCTTCTGGACAGGACAGTAAAAATCCTTTTCGTGTTCGACCCATGCCCTGATCACCGCCGGATGTTTCCGGAACATACCTTCTCCGGAACAGGGCGCGTCCACCAGGATCCTGTCGAAATACAGGGGAAACTCCCTCTTAAGGACCTGGGATTCCTCGCAGCAGACAAAAGCGTTCCTGATCCCCATGAGCTCAATATTTTTCAGAAGCGCTTTCGCCCTGGAACTGCTGAGATCATTGGCATACAGAACGCCCTCGCCCTTCAGGTCCGCCCCGATCTGGGTGGTCTTGCCGCCGGGAGCGGCGCAGAGATCCAGGATCCGTTCTCCCGGCCTGGTCCCCAGAAGAGCTGCGCTGGACATGGCGGAGGGCTCCTGGATATAGTACAGGCCTGCATAGTAAAACGGATGCTTTGTGCATCTGTTTTCCTCCGGAAGATAAAACCCGTTCTCCGTCCACGGAACTCTCCTCAGATTCCCGAAGACACGGCTTACGTACGCGGGATCAGCTTTCAGCGTGTTGACGCGGAGCCCCGACAGGGGTCTTTCCGCCATGGCGGAAAGAAAGGCATCATATTCTCCGCCGAGCAGCTGCTCCATATTCAGGAGGAATTCCTCAGGAAGCTTTAATTTGTCCAATTCCAGACCTCCGGTTCTGTATACCTCACAAAAGTGCTCCTCACGACCAGTTGTTCCAGGCTCTTGCAATAAAAAGGCTGCCGCACCAAGCAAAGATGCTTTGTGCAGCAGCCGCTGCGTGACAGTTTACTGCGGAATATTGATCCCGTCGTCCTTCGGCATTCCCTGCGCCAGCTCTTTTCTGTTGGAGGAGACAATGTCAAGACTTGACTGCAGATCCGCCTGGAGTGCGTCGTACCTTGATCTTGAGCCGTCCAGCGCATGTCCGATGATCGTCTGCAGGGAACGCAGCATATCGTCCGTATAGCGGATCGCGCTAAGCCGGATGCTGTCCGCTTCCTGGGCCGCGCTGTCCACGATCCCCTGGGCCTGGATCTTTGCGTCTTCCGTCAGACGGTTGGCTGTCGCATAAGCTCTCTGCATGATCGCGTGCTCGTCCACCAGTTTCTCTGTCTGTTCGTTTGCCTTTGCGATCAGATCGTCAGCCCGGGTCTTGGCGTCCGTCAGGATGGCGCTCTGGTTGCTGATGATCTTCTGGCACTGTGAGACCTCATCCGGGATCGCCATGCGGAGATCCACCAGCATTTCACTCAGCTCTTCCTTCGGGACAATGATCTTGGAGCTGGAGAGGGGATAGGATTTGCAGCTTTCAATAAATTCTTCGATCTCACCGATGATCTGTTCAATTCTGTTCATTGTTTCATGCTCCTTTCGCGCATCTTTTCTTTGATTCTCTGCGCGACACGGCGGTCCACGAAAGCACTGATATCCCCGTCATATCCCGCGATCTCCTTGACGATGCTGGAGCTGAGGTAGGAATATTTCAGGTTCGTGGTCAGGAACACCGTGTCTATATCTGACGCGATCACTCTGTTCGTCTGAGCAATCTGAAGCTCATATTCGAAATCTGTCACAGCGCGGAGACCGCGGACCATAAACTGCGCATTTTTTGAATGGCAGTAGTCGATGGTCAGTCCGTCAAAGGTCTCCACAGTACAGTTCGAAATACCGGAAGTGATCTCCTCCAACATTTTAACACGTTCCTCTGTTGTGAACAACGGAGATTTGGCACTGTTCTTCAGAACGGCTATGATCAGATGATCAAACATTTTTGATGCTCTGCGGATGATGTCCAGATGACCATTGGTGACAGGATCAAAGCTGCCTGGGTACACTGCTGTCGTCATTGCGGCTCCCTTCTTAGAAAGATATGCTTGTTGGTCTTGTATTCCTTATTTTTTACGATCTGCCATCCGAGGTCCTCGAAATGGGAGATATCGGCCTCCCGCTTCATCTCCACGATGACCAGAGTATTTTCATCTGCCAGAGTGGTCCCTGCCAGGATCTGCAGCGCACGGTCCTCCAGGCCCTGGTCGTAGGGAGGATCGAGGAAGATGATATCAAAGGGCTTTTTCCTGACAGACGCGATCCGCTGGACGGCTGCCAAAGCATCCCCGCTGATCACCTCCGCAAGGTCCCTCAGATGTGTATGAACGAGGTTTTCCTCTATGACCTTCACTGCTTTCGGGTTCTTTTCCACGATCGTCGCGTGCATCGCCCCTCTTGAAAGCGCCTCAATGGCGATACCGCCGCTTCCGCCGAAGAGATCAAGAAAATTTGATCCCGGTACATAGCCCTGGATCATATTGAACAGGGTCTCTTTGATGCGGTCTGTTGTAGGCCGGGTGTCCTCGCCCGGAATGGTCTTCAGCAGAAGACGCCTCGCGTTTCCCGCAATAACTCTCATACTGTCTCCTTTCAGGCGCCGGGGCCGACAGGGACGCTGTCAGGTACAGGCTGGACCGTTCCCGGACCGGCTTCCTCCGGCGAAGAATTCTCCGAAGGCACTGGCTGGACGATCGCCGGGGACGGGCCGCCGGGCGACGGGGCGTCCTGCACAGGTGCGGCAGTGGTCTCCTGGACCGGCGCCGCAGGTGCAGGCGTTTCCTGTACAGGAGCTGCAGGAGCCTGCGTGCCAGGCCCTGGCTGCGCAGTTTCCTGTGAGGGCGCCGCAGGCGCAGGGGTTTCCTGGACCTGAGGTGCGGGTCCCGGTGCCGCCGGGACAGGAGCTGTCTCCGCAGGTGCTGCCGCAGCTGCTGTCGTTTCCGCAGCAGAGGAAGATTCCGCCGCCGCTGTCGTCTCCGCAGCAGCAGTCGTCTCCTGCACTGCAGCCGGAGTCGTGGTGGAAGAGCCGGTTCCGCCGAGAGAATAAATAATGACGGGGGTACCGGCATCAATGTTCTCGTAAATGGACTTTGCCGCACTGAAGGGCAGGTTCACACAGCCGTGCGAGCCGTTCGTCATATAGATCTTGCCGCCGAAAGAACCTCGCCAGCTCGCGTCGTGGAGTCCCTCGCCGCCGTTGAACGGCATCCAGTAATTAACTTTGGTGGAATATCCCTGGCCCTTCAGGGTCGCGTTTCTCTGTTTGTACGCGACCGGGTAGATCCCCGGGTGCGTAATGGTGCCTTTCGAAACATTTCCGGACACCAGGTCGCTGGAAACGATCTGTTTTCCGTTCTTGTAAAAATACAGATGCTGGGCAGTCAGGTTCACTTCCACATAGGTATCGCCGTAGTCGCGGTCCCCGTATGCTGCAGCTGTTCTGGAAAAAGAGGGCGTCCTGTCGATGGTCTCACCGGTGGGCAGCGTGGAAAGGATCCAGTCGGTCTCTTCCTTCTGGTTGATCTTCCACCCGTAATAACCGTTTCTGATCGTGATATCCTGATCCCAGGAGGTCCGGAAAGGCTTCGCTTTGTGCCAGGTGTCGTACCTGGAGGCGAGATTCTTCACATACTCTTCCGCCTTGGCAGTGTCCACGGATACCTGATCACCGCTTTCGCTGAGGGTGAGCCAGTCGCGGATCACTGATCCGTCCAGGACGATGCCGCCGAAATCATAGTTCACCACTGTCCTTGAATAACGGTTCAGCGACTCACAGGAGGCGTTCAGGACTGGATCGTCCTGCCGGACCTTCGGTGCGTCGTAGACCTCTTCCAGATCCAGATCCAGCTCCGGCTTCAGCTCGCAGATCGCGGTACGGATCAGTTCCTTTGCCTTCTCCCGATCCAGTTTCGTCCCTTCTTTTTCCGGTATCACCTCATAGCCTGTACCTGGAATAAAGTCGGAGATCCTTGCGTCCTCCGGGGCGCGGAAGGAACTCTCCTGAAGGCAGGCGACTGCTCCGGTCAGTGTCTCGAAAGCCTCCGGATCGACTTTTCCCATTGCCGCTATCTCATAATCCTCATGACCAGAGACATGAAGTCCCCACAGGTACGGATTCTGCGCCGCGATCAGATTGTCAAAGGTCTCGTCAAAGACATACTCCAGCCCGCTTTCCTCCGCGGTGATCATGTCATCTTCCTGTTCTCTCGACTTCAGTGTCAGAGAATAGCTCCGGACACTGTCGTTCATGACCACCTTTGCGCCGTCGGAGGTAAGACCGGAAACATCGACCCCGTTCACCGAGGTGTTCGGGAAAAATGTCTTTTTGTAGCTCTGTGCCCGGAAGGCATAAGCTCCGACGCCTGCCAGCAGAAGCACGCCAAAAACAGCAGCAGCTTTTCTGAGGCCGCCGCCATTCTTTCTGCGCGCTCTGGAGTGATAGACACGCTCTTCTGTCTCTTCAGAAGAGCGCGTTTCCTCCTGCAGGCTTTCCTGATTCATTTCATCCATAATTTGATCGTTCCCTGATTCTTCAGCGCCGCTTCAGAGGATCACCTCCGGCAGCGCAGTTACTCTGTTTTTTGAGACCATGCCGCTTTCCAGAACTTTCTTCGCAGTCTGCAACACTAAATAATCATTATATATGTCACCCAAAGCAAAAGTCAACTCTCCGCTCTGGTTCAGTCCGAACAGATCTCCCGGCCCTCTCATTCTGAGGTCTTCGGCTGCGATCTCGAATCCGTCATTCGATCTTTTCAGGACCTGGAGACGTTCATTTGCAGTATCCGAACTCTTTCCCTGCACAAAGATACAGTAGGACTGGGATCTTCCTCTTCCTACCCGTCCCCTCAGCTGATGCAGGGAAGCAAGACCGAACCGCTCCGCGTTCTCTATCATCATGACAGTGGCGTTGGGAACGTCGACTCCGACTTCGACCACCGTCGTGGAGACCAGGATATTCGTTTCCCCGGATACGAAGCGCTCCATGACAGCCTGCTTTTCCGCCTCTTTCATCCTGCCGTGCAGTATGCCGACAGATGCTGTCCCGCGGAACATCTCCCTTACTTTCGCGCCGTAGTCCGTGACGTTTTCCTCGTCACAGAGCTCGCTCTCCTCTACCAGAGGGCAGATGATATAGGCCTGATGACCCGCCTCGATCTCCTTTTTGATATGAAGGAAAGCCTTCGGTCTGTCCTGTTTCCGGATCACGGCGTTTTTCACAGGAAGTCTTCCTTCCGGCTTTGACTCAATGGTGGAGATATCCAGGTCGCCGTACAGGATAACTGCCAGTGTCCTTGGAATCGGAGTGGCGCTCATCACAAGTCTGTGCGGATGATCCCCCTTCTCCGCGAGAGCCCCCCGCTGCGACACCCCGAATCGATGCTGTTCGTCTGACACCACAAGCGCCAGGGCTGCATATTCCACGTCGTCCTGGATGAGAGCGTGCGTCCCGATGATGATGTCCGCCTCGTGACGCCGGATCATTTCCCTAGCTGCTTTTTTCTCTGAAGCTTTCATGGAACCGGTCATGAGAAGCAGCTTCGGCGGATCCGCGGCGCCGCGGAAAAAGCCGCTGAAAGTGGCGAAATGCTGTTTCGCAAGGACTTCGGTAGGCGCCATCACCGCACTCTGGTAACCGTTGCGGTACGCTGTAAAGACCGCAGTGAGCGCGACCGCGGTTTTTCCGGAGCCCACGTCACCCTGGATCAGACGGTTCATGACGCGTCCGGAAGAAAGATCGTCCGCGATCTCCCGGGCTGCCTTCTCCTGAGCCGGCGTCAGGCAGAACGGAAGCAAACCGCGGATCTCCCGCCCCGCCTCTTCTGTCTGCATGACGCAGGGTGAACGGAGCGACTCATTCCGTTCCTTCATCTCCTTCACATGGGAAAGGAAGCTGTAAAATTCATCGAAAACGAGACGTTTCCTTGCTTCCGCAAACATTTCCATATCTTCCGGCTCATGAATTACTCTGGATGCCTGGTCCAGTTCCATAAGACCGTTTTCCTGCCTCACGTCATCCGGCAGCCAGTCCCTGATCTTCGGAGCGGTCTCCAGCGCCTTAAGTATCAGCTTCGTCATAGTCCGGTTGGATATCCCGTCGGTCAGCGCGTAGACCGGCACAGGACGACAGGCCATGCGTCGGTATTCTTCCTCCGGAAAGATCCCCGGCTGTTCCATCTCAAAAGACCGGCCCTTCAGGACTGTTTTTCCCACAAATACGCGGTACGTGCCCTCGCGGAGCGATTTCTTCAGGTAGGGCATATTGTACCAGACTGCTTTCAGGCTTCCCGTTCCGTCGGAAAGTACCCCGCGCGTCGCCTGGAATCTCCCCCGTTTCAGGACCGTCAGCGGTGCTTCCGGAGCTGCCAGCACCGCAAATATCCCGTCTTCCCGGATATCTCCCGCAGAGATCACCTCCGGAAACCGGTCAAAGCGGTACGGATAATGGCGGACCAGGTCTTCCGCCGTAAAGATCCCGAGCTTCCGGAGAAGCTCCGCTGTTTTCGGGCCAACGCCCTTCAGTGCTGTTACCGGCACATCCTGCAAACGAAACCATCTCCTTTCCTGATTCAACAGACAACGGACTGTTTCCCGGCAGGAAAGATTCTGATGCTCCTGCCGTGAAACAGTCCGTTCCGCAGGTGTGGTCCCTGCGTCCACTGCGTTTTACTCCGCAGATATAAAGTAATAGTATACCGGCTGGCCGCCATAATTCAGCTCCACCTCCGCGTCGGGGAAGCGTTCCCGGACTGCTTCCTGCACCTCTTCCGCTTCTTCGGTGCTGACGTTCTCTCCGTAGTACAGAGTGATGAGCTCGGTATCATCGCTGGAGATCTCTCCGACGGCATCCAGGACAGTCTGCCCCACGGTCTTTCCGATGGTCAGCATGCCGTAGTCTCCGATGGCCATGATATCGCCTTCGTGGATCTCAAAACCGTCGATATGCGTATCCCTGACTGCGTAAGTGATCTCTGCTGTCTTCAGCGCATGGCAGGCATCCGTCATGGCTTCCAGGTTCTCCTCCGGGGAACTCTCCGGCATAAAGCTCACCATTGCGGTGATTCCCTGGGGGATGTTCTTGGTGGGAACAACGACGACCTTCTTGCCCTCTGTCAGCTCTGCCGCCTGGGTCGCTGCCAGAATGATGTTGGAGTTGTTCGGAAGAATGTAGACCGTGTCCGCGTTGACCTTGCCGATGGCGTTCAGGATATCCTCAGTGCTGGGATTCATCGTCTGTCCGCCTTCGATCACCATGTCGACGCCGATCTCGGAAAAGATATGGCTGAGTCCGCTGCCTGCGGAGACACTGATAAAGCCGTACTCTTTTCTTTCGGCAGCGGCGGATGCTTCCGCTTCTTTCTTCTTCTTTTCCTCCGCGGCAATGCGGGACGCGTCCTTGATCAGCCGCTCATTGTGCTCCTCCCGCATATTGTCGATCTTCATGCGGGACAGCTGTCCGTAGGTAAGACCCTTCTGGATCGCGAGGCCGGGATCATTGGTATGCACATGGACCTTCACGAATTCGTCCGAAGAGACACATACGATGGAATCGCCGATGGATTCCAGAAATGCCTTGAACTTCGCCTCTTCCTCCTCCGGGAGCGGAGATTCAAGAAGGACGATGAACTCGGTACAGTATCCGAACTTGATGTCGGAAGTGTCCAGGGAGGAAGTGTCCACCGTCACGCGGGCTCCGCCCTGCGCGGAGGGGCTGCTCTCCTTCAGAGTCACTTCCCCGCTTTCTCCGGTGATCCCTTTCAGTGCGCCTTTGATGACCACCATAAGGCCCTGCCCGCCGGAATCCACAACACCGGCCTGTTTCAGAACAGGGAGAAGCTCCGGTGTTTTCTGAAGCATTTCATCGCCCGCACTGATCACCGTTTCCATAAACGCAAGAATATCAGTCTCTGTCTCTGCGAGTTCAGAAGCTTTCTCACTCATAGCCCGGGCCACAGTGAGGATGGTTCCTTCCTTCGGTTTCATGACGGCCTTGTAGGCTGTCTCCGTGGCCCGCTCCATTGCAGCTGCGAGACGCTTCACGCCGATATCCCCGGTGGTGTCCAGTTCTTTTGTAAGTCCTCTGAGCAGCTGGGAGAGAATGACGCCGGAATTGCCGCGTGCTCCCCGCAGCGATCCGGAAGAGATCGCCTTGCAAAGACCGTGCATGTCAGGATCTTCAAGATCCGCGACTTCCCTCGCTGCCGTCATAATGGTAAGTGTCATATTTGTTCCGGTATCTCCGTCAGGAACCGGAAAAACGTTCAGTTCATTGATCCACTCTTTCTGTGCCTCCAGCTCATTTGCTGCGGCAAGGAAAGCTCTGCGGACCATTGAAGCATCGATCTGCGTGATATTCAAACCTCAGTCCTCCTGCCGTCAGTCTATGGGCCTGACGCCTTCCACATAAATTTTGATTTTTTCGATCTCCATGCCGGAAAAAGCTCCGACTTTATATTTGACGTTCTCGATCAGGTTGTCCGCCACAGTCTGGATATTTACACCGTAGGCGACAATCAGATGGAACGACAGCTGAAGCTTGTTCTCCGGTGTAATAACTACCGAGATGCCCTTGCTCAGGCTCTCCCGCTTCAGAATCTTCACCAGACCGTCCTTGACGCTGATCGCAGCCATACCGACCACTCCGAAGCACTCAACTGCAACAGAGCCGGCATATGTGGCGATGACATCCGGCTTCACTTCGATCTGTCCCATTCCGTTGTCCAGTCGTCCTTTGACCATTTATTTCTTCCTTTCTGATTTCTCAGTATATGAATCCAATCTTATTGATGAGGCAAGTATAACTGATTTTACACAAAAATAAAAGAAGGAATAATAAGTGCTTGCAAAAGAAATATGTTTTTGATAAAATGTTCACGTTATGGAGTCCGGAAAGGGCCCCACTATGGAAGATAGGAGGTGTTAATCATGGCAAGGTGTGCAATATGTGAAAAGGCAGCTCACTTCGGAAACAATGTGAGCCATTCTCATAGAAGAACAAACCACATCTGGAAGGCGAATGTCAAGTCTGTCAGAGTGAAAACAGAAAGCGGCGTGCATAAGATGTATGTCTGCACTTCCTGTCTGCGCTCCGGCAGGGTCGAAAGAGCCTGAGCGTAAAACTGTTCTTTTGTGTCTTAAACAGGGTCGGACCATATGGGTCCGGCCCTTTTTTGTCTCAGCCAGGTCTTCTCTCACCGAGGTAAAAAAACGTGCTGCCACCGGCGTAAATACGTCTGATGGGCAGCACGTTTTTATTTCAGTACTGGTAAACGCTGCGGACTCGAACTCAGCCCTTTTCACCTTCGGCGGCAAGCTTTTTTGCTGCAGCTTTCGCCTCTGGAGAGATCTTCGATTCTGCGGTGAAGCGGTTGATCACTTCAGGAACCATGTCGAGGACTTTTGTCACGGCATCCTGTCCTTTGACCGTAACCAGTTTGGTGGTGCCGTTCTGGATGATCAGGACCGCGGAGGGGGACATTTTCGTGTTCATCCCGCCTGCTCCGTTGTCCCGGCCACCTGCAAAGGAACCGGCAGCCATACCGCAGGAAATATCAACAAAGGGGATAATGATGGCGTCGCCGATCTGCTGCGGTTCTCCGACCACAGTCTTCGTGTTGATAAAATTACTCATTCCCTTAAAGAGGGATTCTGCAGTTGCGGAAAACTTATTCTCAGCCATGCTTACCTCCATCATCTTTATTGCGGTTTTTTAACCGCTTGAATACTTTTTGAAAATCGCGGCTGAACCAGATCTGTACGGCTGCAGCCGCAAGAGGAAACAGACGGATCCGTCCCCTCAGGGAAAGATCCGCGAAGATCTCCTCCCTGTCAAATCTTGGTTCCACATGGATCCTGTCCTGATAGACAGGATACAGGACTGCCGCAGCAGATGCCGCCTGTCCTGTGGTAAAGGGATCGCTGAACCCGAACCGGACTTTCCCGCCGTAGTCCCGGGGACAGATCTCCTTCAGGATACGGATCAGCTTCTTTTTCAGGAGAAGAATGAGACGCTTTGTGCTATCCTCGTTCAGGAAAGCCAGTCCTTCGTCGATCTTATCCTTTACGCTGTACACCTTGTCCATGATCTTTTCAAACTTCTCATCGATCGTCTCAGGCGTTCCTGCGTATTTTCTCTTTTTTTTCGACGGGGCGTCACTGATGGTCTCCTCTTCCGGAAGCGCCTCCTCATGGGATGCCGCAGCAGGCTCTGCCTGGGACACCGCGGGCGGTTTTTCCGGAGACACCGCGGGATGTCCTTCCTCTGATGCCGCGGCCTGTTCCTCATGGAATTCCTGCGCAGCTTCCTCAGCCGGCAGCTCCTGCTCCAGGGCTTCCGTGAACTCCTCGTCGGTGTACTCTGTCTCTGTCGCGCCTTCCCCGGTCTCCTCCGGCACTGTCTTCATGGACCACAGCTTCAGGAAACCAAGACGCGCTTCCGCATCGATCCCGCTTTTGTAGTCAAGGCGGAATCTTACCAGCTTCAGGAGCCAGCTGACGCGGACTTCGGCTTCGGGAGAAGTCTCATAGAGCCCTCTTCCGCTGTACCGTATGGGCACGAACAGCAGCAGGACAAGCAGAAGCAGCACCAGGGCCAGAAGAAACAGAAGCAGGATCCCGGCACATTTAAGAATGACTGGAATTACAGAAAGCATCGATATCAAAGTCTCCGTTCTTACGGTACAGATCGTCGATAATGTTCCGCGCTACCTCAAAAGCTTCGTCTCTGGTCAGCGCAAGCCCGAGGATCATCGGATCAGCATCCTGCACTCTGCCGCTCCGGTAATCGGTGCTGCGGTAGATGTCCAGGATTCCGTCGGAATCCACAGCCCGCGTGATCACATAGACTGACGGCATGAACTTTCCTGCTCTCAGCCCCTGTATGATCCTGTAACGGGCCGATGCCGCCATGGGTCCGGTGTATAGTCTCGGGTACCAGCGCATTTCAGTGTTTCTCCTCCAGAACCTGCTTGTTCTTCATCAGATAATCAAGCAGCGAGACCACCGTGAGGATGGTCATGACAGGAATGGAGATCGCCGCGAGAACGCTGAGCGGCGGCTCCTCCATATTGATGATGAGCAGTACGATGCAGATCATCTGGCTTACGGTCTTTGACTTGCCCCACATACTTGCCGCGATAACGACACCCTGGTCAGCAGCTACAAGACGGAATCCGCTGATAATGAATTCGCGGCTGATGATAATGATCACGATCCAGGCGGGAAGCTGTCCCAGCTGTACCAGACAGATCAGCGCGGAGCAGACCAGAAGCTTGTCCGCCAGAGGATCCATGAATTTTCCGAAATTCGTGACGAGATTGTATTTCCTGGCGATCTTTCCGTCCAGGAGATCCGTGAGGCTGGCGATGAGGAACAGCACAAGGGCTATCATCCGGAGTGCGAAGACCTCACCATTATGGATCAGCAGCGCCGCCACAAAAAACGGCACCAGTATCATGCGAAGCACAGTCAGTTTGTTCGGCAGTGTCCAAATCATATCATTTCACCCTTCAGATCATATTCTGACGCATCGGTCACCCGCACTTTTACGAAGGTGCCCGACATCAGTTCATACGGCGCCGTAAAGAACAGATATCCGTCCACGTCCGGCGCATCCATACAGGTCCTTCCAATATAGACATCTTCTTCAGGAAGACGCCCCTCCACAAGGACCTCTGCTACTGTCCCGATCTTTTCCCGCAGCCTGCCGGCAGATACCTTCTGCTGTAGCCGCATCACCTGGTTCCTGCGCTTCTTTTTGATCCTGGCAGGAACCTGGGAGGGAAATTTCGCAGCCGGGGTTCCTTCCTCTCTTGAATAGGGAAAGACTCCCAGATGGTCAAAGCGCATCTCTTCGACAAAGCGGAGAAGTTCTTCGTGATCCTCTTCCGTCTCTCCCGGAAAACCGCTGATCAATGTCGTGCGGAGCGTGATGTCCGGAATGGCTTCCCGCAGCCTCTTCACGATCTGCTCCAGATCTGAACGGCTGGTGCGCCGGCCCATGAGCTTCAGGATCCTGTCGCTGGCATGCTGGATGGGAAGGTCCAGATAATGGCAGATCTTCTTTTCCTTTGCCATGACGGAGATCAGGTCCTCCGTGATCTCCTCCGGATAACAGTACAGGATACGGATCCAGCGGATGCCGCCGATCCTGCAGAGCTTCCGGAGAAGTGTCGGCAGTTTCTTTTTCCCGTACAGATCCACGCCGTAGACAGTGGTCTCCTGCGCCACAATGATCAGCTCTTTTACGCCGGAATCCGCCAGCATCTTTGCCTGGCTGACCAGGACATCCATGGGATAGCTCCGGTAATGTCCCCGCATGGATGGAATCGCGCAGTAAGTGCAGTGCTTGTCGCAGCCCTCGGCGATCTTCAGATACCCTACATAGTGGAGCGCTGAGAGCTTTCTCTTCTCCGACACCGGAGTGAGGCGGTCCTGCGGCCGGAATTCCTCCACCCGCTCTCCCTCCAGGACCTTTTCCAGGACGACGGCGATGGCGTCGTAGGCAGTGGTCCCCACTACCGCATCCACCTCCGGGATCTCCTTCAGGATCTCCGACCGGTAGCGCTCTGCCATGCAGCCCGTCACGATGAGCGCTTTCAGGTCCCCGTTCTTCTTCAGGTCCGCAGCGTCCAGGATCGTGCGGATGCTCTCGTCCTTCGCGTCCAGGATAAAACAGCAGGTGTTTACGATCACCACGTCTGCCTCTTCCGCATCGTCAGTGAACGAAACATTGTCCCGGCTCAGGAAGCCCAGCATCATCTCAGAATCCACCAGGTTCTTGTCACAGCCGAGAGAAATCATGCATATCTTCATTCTGTGGTCAGTGTTTCCTCATCCTGTGCGGCGGGAATCTCCTCCTCGTCCTCATTGACGATCTTTACTTTGCCCTTGTAGAGCTCTTCGATAGCGACAGAGAGAGGCTTCTTCCCGTAGGAAGGAACGGCAGCCTCCTCGCCGTTGATCAGCTGGCGGGCACGTTTCGCGGTGGCGATCACGATGGAATAGCGGCTCTGTACCACGGGCTGCTCGCCAGGCTCGACCTCGCTGTTCACTGCTTTGATGATTTCAGAATAAGATGGATGTAACATGTTGTTCCTCCTTAAGGTAAATACCTGGACAGCTCCGCGGAAAGTCTTTCCGCAGTCAGGCGGTTCAGTTCCATTCTGCAGTGCTGCACAGAGATCAGGTCATGAAGTCTTTCTACAGCACTGTCAAGGTCATCGTTGATGAGGAGATACTCATAATCCTGCATGCAGCGGCTCTCCTCCGCCGCTCTCTTAAGCCTTCCGGCGATCTGTTCCGGTGTCTCGGTGCCCCGGCCGCTGAGCCTTTCAGCCAGCGTCCCTGCGTCCGGCGGAGCAATGAAGATCAGCACTGCCTCGGGGAAGGCTTCTTTCACTTTCCTGGCCCCCTGGATCTCGATCTCCAGCAGGACATCCTTTCCGAGTTCTCTCTGGTGCTCCACATATTCTCTCGGCGTCCCGTAGTAGTTGCCCACATAGCAGGCGTACTCGATGAAGCCGTCCGATCCGATCAGTTCCTCGAAGCGTTCCTTCGTCACGAAGAAATAATCTTTGCCGTCTGTCTCTCCTGTTCTCGGGTGCCGTGTCGTGGCGGAGACTGATAAAGCGTACTCCTCAGGGTAACGCCGCAGCAGTTCTCTGACCAGCGTTCCCTTCCCGGCGCCTGAAAAACCGGACAGAATGACCAGTAATCCCTTTTCTGCCATTTTTGCTCCCTGTAATTGTGTCTTATGCCGGTCATTCAATGTTCTGGATCTGTTCCCTGATCTTCTCGATCGTTGTCTTCAGGAAGATCGCGTTGTCCGCTACGGTGAGATCCGTCGATTTGCTGAGGGTCGTGTTTGCCTCGCGGTTCATCTCCTGCGCCAGGAAATCAAGCTTCCGGCCGATGGTGCCTCCGGTCTTCAGATCCTTCTCCATCGTGTCGATGTGGCTGTGAAGGCGCACCATTTCCTCATCCACACAGATCCGGTCCGCGTAGATCGTCACCTCCTGGGCGATGCGGTTCTCGTCCAGGGGCGTATCGCCAAGAAGATCTGTCACTTTCTGCCGCAGATTCGTCCTGTACTCCTGAAGGATCTCAGGTGCCTTTGCCTCAATGACGGCAAGGGCGTTCCTCATATCGGAGAGTTTTCCGAGGATATCGTTCCTGAGATTCTCTCCTTCCTTCTGCCGCGCTTCCACAAAGGAGGCACAGGCTTCCTTCAGCCCCTGCTCCAGTTCCGCCCAGAGCTTGTCTTCATCGATCTCCTCCGCGTCCATGGTGAAAACGTCGGGGAAACGGGCAACAGTGGAGACGCGGATATCATCCTCGATCCCGAACTCGCGGCTCATCTCCCGACAGTACTCGAGATATTTCCCGGCCAGCACACGGTTGTACTTCAGGCCGCTCACGCCTTTGGCGTAATCCTCGTACGTGATGAAGATATCCACTTTTCCGCGTTCAATATAATTCTTCAGCAGTGAGCGGATCGAAGCCTCGAAGCGGTTGAACAGCCGCGGCATACGTATGTTCAGATCCAGGAATCTGTGGTTGACGGATTTGATCTCGACGACCAGCCTGTATTCCTCTGTCAGTGCTTCCGACCTGCCGTAGCCGGTCATGCTGCGGATGTTCATATTGTATCCTCCTGATAGGACCCTTAATCTAAAATATTATAGAGCATTGTGGATATCAAGTCAAACATCTGCTTGCAAAACCACCCCTGCGGAATTAGAATGAAGGCATCAGGACAGTTCTGTCCTTTTCATCGGAATCATTCCGATCCTTTCAGCTGATCTTTTTCATTCCCGGACAAACAGTACGCACACTCCTTTTTTCGAAAGGAGTTTTTGTCATGCTTTTCAGGACTTTCGGAGCCGGCCTCTGCGGCACGGAGGGTTTTCCGGTCTGCTGCGAAGCGGATGTGGAAAACGGATTTCCCCAGATCAATTTCATCGGTTCCCTCTCACAGTCTGTACGGGAGTCGTCGGACCGGGTGCGCACCGCGATCGCGAACACCGGGCTCCGTCTGGAACCCCGTCACGTCACCATCAGTCTCTCCCCCGGAGACGTCCGGAAGGAAGGATGCGCCTATGATCTTCCGGTCGCGGCCGCGCTTCTGGGCGCCTACGGGTATCTGCCGGATACTCTCACGGAAAACGCGCTTCTGGTCGGAGAGCTTTCCCTCGGCGGGGAGATCCTTCCGGTCAACGGCGTCATCGCTATGGTCAGCGCTGCCCGTGACGCAGGACTGAAACGCTGCTTCCTGCCCAGCGGCAATCTCCGGGAAGGAAGTGTGGTCAAAGGGATCGACTGCTACGGTGTCCCGACACTTCAGGAACTTCTGGATCTCCTGACGGGAAGGCACCCTCTCCCGGAGCCCGCGTACTATGAGGATCCGCCTGAGGAACTGTTCTCTTCTCCGGGTTTCTCTGATATCTGTGGTCAGGAGCTTGCGAAACGCGCCACGCTTCTCGCTGCCGGCGGCCGCCACAATATCCTCTACATCGGCCCTGCCGGAACCGGAAAGACAATGCTCGCTTCCAGGCTGCCTTCGATCCTGCCGGGAATGACCACGGAGGAGCGTCTGGAGCTGACACGGGTCTACAGCATCTCAGGGCTTCTCGACCCGGAGGAGCCTTTTATCCGCCGCCGCCCCTTCCGCAGTCCCCACCACACCATTACACCACAGGCCCTCTCCGGCGGCGGCAGGATCCCGGTCCCTGGAGAAGTGTCCCTGGCGCACCACGGTGTTCTCTTTCTTGACGAGCTCCCGGAATTCAAATCCGGTTCCCTGGAGATCCTCCGGCAGCCGCTGGAAGAAAAAAGGATCCACCTCTCCAGAGTTTCCGGATCCGTCACCTTTCCGGCTTCCTTTCAGCTGGTCTGCGCCATGAACCCCTGCCGCTGCGGATTCTGGCCCGACCGCGAGCGCTGCCGCTGCACCGAGCTGCAGGTCCGATCTTATATCAGCCGCATCTCCAAACCTCTTCTGGACCGGATCGACCTCTGCGTCGAGACAGTACCGGTCACCTTCCGTGATCTCAGCCGAAGGCCGGATAAAGACAGCTGCCTTTATCTGAGCCAGGAAGTAGAGCGGGTCCGGCGGATCCAGGCCGAACGGTTCCGAGGCAGCAGGATCCATTTCAACAGCGAGATGGACGTCTCTCAGATCGAGGTCTTCTGCCCTCTTCCCGTGAAAGAAAAAAAGTTCCTGGAGACCGTTTATGAAAACAGCGGAATGTCCGCGAGAGCGCTGCACAAGATCCTCCGGGTGGCGAGAACTGCGGCGGATCTCGCGGGAGTGAAGGACATCCGCCACGAGGATCTCTGTGAGGCCATCGCCTACCGTTCCCTGGAAAACAAGTACTGGAACCCTGCGCCTGAAGCGGCGCGGATCAGGAGGAAATATCATGACAGACAGAAACGGAACTGAAGGAAACTGTTCCCCGGAAGAAAAAGAAAAGGTCCTGTTCAGGGCACATATCGCACATCTCGGCATTTCCGGGAGGAAAAAGATCCGCGGGATGCTGGAGCATCCTGAGGAATGGTCCGGGGATCCTGAAGAAATATTTACCGGAGCTGAACAGTTCCTCACGGATCTTTCCGACAGAGGGATCCGTTTTCTAACACCGGAACATCCGGAATGGCCGGAACGGTTTGCGTCGCTGTCAGATCCCCCGGAGTGGCTGTTTGTGCGAGGGAGTCTGCCGCCGGAGCAGGTGCCTTCCGTGTCAGTGATCGGAAGCCGGAATGCTTCCGCCTACGGTCTCCGGATGGCGGAGTATCTTGCCGGAGAGCTGGGACGGCGGAACGTCTCCGTGATCAGCGGTCTTGCCGCCGGGATCGACTGTGCGGCGCAGACAGCCGCAGTCAACGAAGGCGGGAAGTCCTTCGGCGTGCTGGGCTGCGGAGTGAACATCTGTTATCCCTCCGCAAATTACGAGCTGTTCCGCGGACTCTCCGAAAAAGGACAGGGCGGGATCATCAGTGAGTATCCCCCCGACACTCCGCCCCTGAAACAGAATTTTCCGGACCGCAACCGTCTCATCGCCGCGCTCTGTGATATCCTGGTCGTCGTCGAATCAAGAGGACCGAAGTCTGGCACCCAGATCACCGTGGGACAGGCTCTGGACCAGGGCAAGGCCGTCTTCGCCGTTCCGGGCCGCATCACGGATCCTCTGAGCCGCGGCTGCAATGAACTGATCCGGGACGGGGCTTCCATCCTCACCTCGGCAGGGGATCTGCTGGAATACATCGGACTGAACGCTTCCCGCTGCATGCCGGATCTCAGAAAGACCAGACGGAAGCTTTCTCCCTGTGAGCGGCGTGTTCTGATAGCCCTGAAAGAAAAATCCTGCTTCCCGGATGATATTATCCGGGAAACAGGACTTCCTGCTGACCGTGTCATGACTGTGCTGCTGGACCTTGAGCTGAACGGACTGGTCTCCCAGACTTCCGCCAATTACTACACAGCTCTTTAGACCAGTTCACCCTTTTTACGGATGGTGATGTCTGTATTTTCATAGCCGTTGGGGTTGTTCTTCTGCCATCTCCAGGAATCCCTGCACATGGTCTCAAGGTCCCTGACGGCTTTCCATCCGAGCTCCTTTTCCGCCCTGGAGGGATCAGCGTAGCACATGGGAACATCTCCCGCGCGGCGCTCCTTGAAGACATAGTTGATCTTCAGGTCGTTGGCTTTCTCAAATGCCTGGATCACGTCCAGGACAGAATAGCCGGTGCCGGTGCCGAGATTGTAGATCCGGACCTTCGGCGGTTCCTTCACCATCTTCTCCAGCGCCTTGACATGGCCGTCCGCCAGGTCCACCACATGGATATAATCCCGGATGCAGGTGCCGTCCGGAGTGTCGTAGTCGTTTCCGAAGACGCCGAGGCAGACAAGCTTTCCGACCGCTACCTGTGTGATATAGGGAAGCAGGTTGTTGGGGATCCCCTTGGGATTCTCTCCCATTCTTCCGGACTCATGGGCTCCGATGGGATTGAAGTAGCGGAGCAGCATCACGTTCCACTCAGGATCCGCAGTGTTGAGATCTGTCAGGATCTGCTCCAGCATGGATTTTGTCCGGCCGTAGGGATTCGTGACTTCTCCCTTGGGGCACTCCTCGGTGATCGGCACAAAGGCAGGATTGCCGTAGACTGTGGCGCTGGAAGAAAAGACGATCTTCTTCACGCCATGGCTCCGCATGCACTCGCAGAGGACCAGAGTCCCCGTAATATTATTGTGATAATATTCCAGCGGTTTGTAGACAGACTCGCCGACTGCTTTCAGACCCGCGAAATGAATGACCGCCTCGATCTCTTCTTTTTCAAACACCTGGTTCAGCTTCTTGCGGTCCAGAAGATTTACTTCATAGAACCGCAGTGTTTTCCCGGTGATCTCCTGGACCCTGTTCAGGGACTCTCTGCTGGAGTTCACAAGATTGTCTACAACGACGACGTCGTATCCGGCGTTCAGAAGTTCGACGCAGGTATGACTGCCGATAAACCCTGCGCCGCCTGTCACAAGAATAGCCATAACTCCTCCTCTTTATGCCTGGTCAGATCAGTGGTGGAACAGACGGATCCCGGTGAATGCCATGGCGATGCCGTATTTGTCGCAGGTCTCGATGACCTGGGCGTCGCGGATGGAACCGCCCGGCTCCGCGATATACTCCACACCGCTCTTTCTTGCGCGCTCGATATTGTCCCCGAAGGGGAAGAAAGCGTCGCTGCCGAGGGAGACGCCCTTCATGCCGTCAAGCCAGGCGCGCTTCTCCTCCGCGGTGAAAACATCCGGCTTTTTCGTAAACAGGTGCTCCCAGTTTCCGTCGGAAAGAAGATCCATGTAGTCCGTTCCGATGTAGACGTCGATCGCGTTGTCTCTGTCCGCGCGGCGCACATTCTCCTTGAAGGGAAGCTCCAGGACCTGGGGGGCCTGGCGGAGATACCAGTTGTCGGCCTTGCTGCCGGCAAGTCTTGTGCAATGCACGCGGGACTGCTGTCCGGCCCCGATGCCGATGGCCTGTCCGTCAGCGCAGTAGCAGACGGAATTGGACTGCGTGTACTTCAGGGTGATCAGGGAGATCAGGAGGTCCTTCTTCGCGTCCTCGGGGATCTCCTTGTTCTTCGTGACGATGTTCTCAAGCAGTGCCGGGCTGATGTCCAGCTCGTTTCTTCCCTGTTCGAAGGTGATGCCGAACACCTGCTTTTTCTCCACGGGATCCGGACGATAGGACGGGTCGATCTGGATCACGTTGTAGTTTCCGTTCTTCTTTGCCTTCAGGATCTCAAGAGCTTCGGGTTCATAACCGGGTGCGATGACGCCGTCGGAGACTTCCGGTTTGATGAGAAGCGCAGTGGCTTTGTCACAGACATCGGAAAGAGAGATGAAATCTCCGAAGCTGGACATTCTGTCAGCGCCTCTTGCCCGGGCATAGGCACTGGCGAGAGGGGTCAGCTCTGCGGCTTCATCCACCCAGTAGATCTTCTTCAGGATGTCCGGCAGCGGGCGTCCGCAGGCAGCGCCCGCGGGGGAGACGTGCTTGAAGGAAGTGGCGGAGGGAAGTCCGGTAGCTTTTTTCAGTTCAGTCACCAGCTGCCAGCCGTTCAGCGCGTCAAGGAAATTGATATATCCGGGACGTCCGTTCAGGATCGTGACCGGAAGCGGCCCGCCGTTTTCCATATAGATCCGGGAAGGCTTCTGGTTCGGGTTGCAGCCGTATTTCAGGGCAAATTCGTTCATGGATCTTACCTCCTTATGCGTTCTTGTTCACGATGCGGGTCTCTGTCTCGCCGGTAGCCGGATCAAGATACCGCACGAACAGGGAGACCTTGTTGTCTTCGTTGAGGTTTTCCCAGAGTCTGGATGTGAAGGTGTCGATATCTCCCTCCAGCTCCACCGGCTGCGGCTCGCCCTCGTAACTCGGAAGGGGACTTCCGTCGCCCATATAGGTGTGGATGAAATGGCCCTCTCCCGCCTTCGGATTGCTGTAATCGAAGGTGAAGCGGAGGCACTCCTCCGGATCGCCCTGGTTGCTCTTCAGGATGCTTAAGGAGTAGCTGAAGGCGCCGCCGTTTCTCTGGACGATGCCGGAAATGCGGGGGGTGTAGTTGGGGCCGTCCGGCTCGAACTCCCTGACGCGCAGGGATTCCTCAAAGGTCTTTCCATCCTTCATTCCATCGTAGATCGTGTCCGTCTGGTCTCCGTTCGTCACGATCGTCGTATTTCCGAGGACCCGGACCGGTGCATAGATGATGAGAGACGGGTCTTCCATTTTAGAAGGATCGAACGCCTGAGTGCGGATCCCTTCTCCTTCTGTCACAAATACACGGTTCCTGGAGTTCGTGCTCCGGCCCATGATGAAATATGCCATGACAGCCTTGCTGCCGTCAGCGCTTTTCCCGAGGACGATGCCTCTTCCGGGGTAACTGTTCTGCTTCACATCCTCAAACAGGGATACTCTCTTCATTCTTCCTCCATCTCTTATGTCCTGGATCTTATGTGCCGGCTTCATCATAACACTGTAGAGCCGATCCTTCAAGAATAGGTAATGGACAAAGATTTTTCCTTCGTGTATGATTGAATCGGTTCCGGACACTTCACTACCTATATTTCAGGAGGTCTTCCGTAAATGAGACATCTTTTGAATCCGCTGGATTTTTCTGTGGATGAGATCGAACAGCTTCTCGATCTGGCATCGGATATCGAACAGCACCCCGGAAAATACGCCCATGTCTGCGACGGCAAAAAGCTTGCCACGCTCTTCTATGAACCGAGCACGCGCACCCGCCTTTCTTTTGAGTCAGCCATGCTGAATCTCGGCGGTTCCGTCCTCGGGTTCCAGTCAGCAGATGCCAGTTCCGCCGCCAAAGGCGAAAGCGTCGCCGACACCATCCGTGTCATATCCTGCTACGCGGACATTGCTGCGATGCGCCATCCGAAGGAGGGCGCTCCTCTGGTGGCAAGCCAGTTCTCCACGATCCCTGTGATCAATGCCGGGGACGGCGGTCATCAGCACCCCACCCAGACCCTGACGGATCTTCTTACCATCCGCTCTCTCAAAGGCCGTCTGTCAGACATGACTGTCGGTCTCTGCGGCGACCTGAAGTTCGGACGCACTGTGCATTCCCTCATCCATGCGCTGGCCCGCTACACCGGTATCCGGCTGATCCTCATCTCCCCGCCGGAACTTCGTGTTCCCAGCTATATCCGCGAAGATGTCCTGAAAGAAAAAATGATCCCCTTCGATGAAGTGGACAACCTGGACGACGCACTTCCGAAGCTCGACATCCTCTACATGACCCGTGTGCAGAAGGAACGCTTCTTCAACGAAGAGGATTATATCCGTCTGAAAGACAGCTATATCCTGACAGCAGAAAAAATGAAGCTCGCCCGGGACGACATGTTCATCCTTCACCCGCTTCCCAGAGTCAACGAGATCTCTGTGGAAGTCGACAAGGATCCCCGCGCAGCTTATTTCCGTCAGGTCATGTACGGCGTCTACGTCCGTATGGCCCTGATCATGACGCTTCTGGAGGTGAAAGCATGCTGAATATCAGCGGATTGAATGAAGGAATCGTTCTGGATCACATCAAAGCAGGCAAAAGTCTGGATATCTATTATCAGCTCGGCCTTGACAGACTGGACTGCCAGGTCGCCATCATCAAAAATGCCCACAGCCGGAAAATGGGCCGAAAGGACATCATCAAAGTCGAGGGAGATGTGCTGGACAAGATCGATCTCGATATCCTCGGCTACATCGACCACAGTATCACGGTGAACATTATCAAAGATCAGGTCATCGTGGAAAAGCGTGCCCTGAAGCTGCCATCCGAGATCCGCAACGTACTTCGCTGCCGGAATCCCCGCTGCATCACTTCCATTGAGCAGGAGCTGCCGCACATTTTCTATCTGGCGGATGAAAAGAAGGAGATCTACCGCTGCAGATACTGTGACGAGAAGTACTCAAAGATCCAGCGCGTCAATGTCGTCTGATCAAAAAATGAGTGTAAAAAAAGAGCGCTTCCGCGCTCTTTTTTTGTGGGAGATGAACTGTAAGCCGGGTTATGTATCAGACGGTCATCTGTCTAGACCTGCCGTCGCCGGCAGGCTCAAGCGACCTACCCGGACAGTGCGGATCCATAAGATCCGCCGGCGGGCCGCCGGTCTGTCCTGTTCGGTCTTGCTTCGGATGGGGTTTACATATGCCCCGCGCGTTACCGCGCGGGCGGTGGTCTCTTGCACCGCCTTTGCACCCTTACCGGCCTTCCGGCCGGCGGTTGTTTTCTGTTGCACTTTCCTGGGAGTCGCCTCCACCGGACGTTATCCGGCATCCTGCCCTGTGAAGCCCGGACTTTCCTCACCTGCAGCCTTTCGTCTCTGCAGCCGCGACCGTCCGTTCCTCTCCGCAGGGTACCTTACCACAATTCCTTCGTCTCCGCAAGCACTTGGTTTTTTACAAGGTGCAGTGCGGTCATCTACGACGCACAACTGCACGAAAGTTCTAATCGTATACTGTCCTTCCTGGGCGGGACCGCTTCTGCGGAACTCGCGCCAGATTTATTACAGCTTTTAAAGCACCGGGCTCAGACAGTCCTCGAAGCGGTCCAGTCAGGACAGTATCCGTTAAGAACTTTCGGCTAATGTGTGCTTTGCAGATGACGCACTGCACCCTGTAATAATCTATTTTATACTTTATACACACCGCCGCCGATGAACTCCCGGAGAATGGATGTTTCCGGAACATCGTCCGCGGGGATGGTCAGGAAATAATCCAGGAATTTCAGAAGCCTCTTTGCCTCCACAAATTCCGGGCTGTCCTTCGGAACGCCGAACAACAGCGCCTCGGCGTAAGGCTTCAGCACCGCAGTTTCATAGATGATCGCGGAATTGAACACAATGTCGGCGCTGTCCTGGAACGGGAAGATATATTTCTGTTCCCCCCTGCCCACAGAAGGCCAGCGCTGAAGCGTTGCCTGGGCGGAATGGCCTCTCAGCCGGGCATCCCTGGTGAGGCGCCGGAGAAGCCGCGCGTCCGTGGTGGGGATCCTGTTGTGTTCGTCAATATTCATCTGCGTCAGGCAGCTGATGTAGATCTTCATCTTGCTCTCTGCCGGAAGCGCGTAGGAAAAGGCTTCGTTAAGGCAGTGGATGCCCTCCAGGATCAGAAGATCCCCTTCGCCGAGATGAAGCCGGTTGCCGCGATACTCCCGTTTTCCCGTCAGGAAATTGTATGTGGGAAGCTCCACAGTCTCTCCATTCAGCAGTTTTGTCATGTCGCTGTTGAAGAGCTCTGTGTCCATGGCTCCCAGGCATTCAAAATCATAGTCCCCGTTCTCGTCCTTCGGCGTCTCCTCCCGGGGGCGGAAATAATTATCCACTTCGACAGGATGCGGCTTCATTCCGATGGCGCGGAGCTGCGTGCTGAGCCGGTTGGAAAAAGTTGTCTTTCCCGAGGAGGAAGGTCCTGCCACCATGACGAAACGGACTCCCTGACGGCTGCAGATCTTCTGGGCGATATCACCGATCTGCTTTTCCATCAGTGCCTCCTGGCTCAGGATCAGATCTCTGGCATTTCCCTTCGCCACATATTCATTCAGTCCTGCAACATCGGCAAGGCCCAGCTTCTCCGCCTGGATGGTCGTATCATACAGTTTCCGGAACACCTTCCGGGACACGGCCACATTCGCGAGCCGGGACGGGTCCTTCATGGGAGGGATCTTAAGGATGAAGCCTTTCTCATAGGGCTTCAGGGAAAACAGTGTGACAAAGGAGGTGTCCGGGACCATATAGCCGTAGAAATAGTCCCTGTAACCATCCAGTTCATAGATATTTACCCTGGAGCTTCTGCGGAAGCGGAACAGTTTTTCCTTGCTGGTCATTCCCTGCTCCCGGAACAGCCGGATCGCGTCTTCTGTCCGGATGGTGCTTTTCTTCAGCGGAATGGCGGCCTCTGAAAGTTCGCGCATACGCTTCTCCACCTTTTTAAGCAGCTCTTCCGGCACTTCTTCCATATCGGAGAAACGACAGAACAGACCGGCACCCGCGGAAAAATCCACGATCACATGTCCGCGGTGTTCCACGTCCGGGAACTCGCTGAATGCTTTCATCATCAGAAAGACCGTGCTGCGTTCCAGAGTCTGGTATCCCGGCTTGTCCCGGGCAGTGATCATACGAAGCTCACAGTCCTCTTCCACATGTGCTATGAGTTCCCGCAGTTCTCCATTGCAGGAAACGAGATAAATACGGTCTTTTTCCCTCTTCTGCTGCTCCTGTACGATCTCCAGGAATCTGGTGCCTGCAGGAACCTCAAAGGAGCTGCCGCTGATCGTGACTTTGCAGATCTTTCCCTTTCCTTTCTCCATGCCTCTCTCCTTTCTGTACGAATTTATGTCTGTGGTCTGACGCCGCAGTCAGGAACCTGCGAATTCAGAATGTGAAGCGCTGTCGAGATCCTTTCTTTTTCTCTCTCCAGCTCTGCCGATCTCCGCTCCCTTGCTGTACTGCTTCCTCCTTCTTCCCGGTCCGCCCCCGCCAGGCGTTTCCGGATCTGCCGGTTCTTTTCCATCGCATTGAGAAGATACTCCCTGAGGATCTCATCTTTTTCGAAGCACAACAGCGGTCCGTAGCACTCCGCCGCTTCCCGGTCCAGGCCTCTTTTTTCCGCTTCCCGGTAGGGGATCTCTCCATCCCCGGGAACAGCCCGGATCACGACATAGTATTTTCCGTCCTCCCGAAGCATCCGCTCCCTGGTGATCACCCTGCCCGAGACGCGGAGATACCGCCGCACGACATCCCACTCGGTGTGCGGGGAAAGGATCCATTCTCTGACTGTACCGAGGAATCCCCGTCCTGCTTCATCCGTTCTTCTGTCACAGTCCTTCAGGATTCGCACTGTCAGCTCTCCCCCCATACCAGCGATCAGGACGGAATCCGCTTCGCCGGGTTCCAGGGCCGAAAGGCCGTCGGACAGGCGGGTCTCCGCCAGATGGTCCACATGATACAGTTCCAGGTGCTCCCTGGCACGCTCCAGCGGCCCCCGGCCGATGTCACAGCAGATCGCACGGGGGATCTTCCCCTCCCTAAGAAGCCGCACCGGCAGCAGCGCGTGGTCCGTACCGATGTCCGCCAGGACATACCCGGGGGTGACATACTCCTTTATCGCAGTAAGGCGCCGCGATAAAACGGGCGCCTCACTCTTTTCAGTGTCAGTATAGTTCCTCATCATTTTCCTCTGCAGGAGAGATCACTCCAGATAGTCCTTCAGCTGTTTCGACCTGCTGGGGTGGCGCAGCTTCCGGAGCGCCTTCGCCTCGATCTGGCGGATGCGCTCTCTCGTCACATTGAACTCCTTGCCCACCTCTTCCAGTGTTCTGGGTTTTCCGTCCACAAGACCGAAGCGCAGCTTCAGCACCTTCTGTTCTCTGTCGGAGAGCTGGTTGATCACATTCATCAGCTGTTCATGCAGCAGTCTTTCCGCAGCTGCGTCCACCGGGACCTGACTGCTGTCGTCCTGGATGAAGTCTCCCAGATGGGAATCCTCTTCTTCTCCGATCGGCGTCTCGAAAGATACCGGTTCCTGGGAGATCTGCATGATATCCCTGACCCTGGCCACAGGTGTGTCAAGGCGTTCCGCCAGTTCTTCCGGCGTAGGTTCTCTCCCCAGCTCCTGCAGCATCTGCCGCTGGGTCCTCACAAGGCGGTTGATCGTCTCCACCATGTGGACAGGGATCCGGATGGTCCTTGCCTGGTCCGCGATAGAGCGGGTGATGGACTGGCGGATCCACCAGGTCGCGTAGGTGGAAAACTTGAATCCCTTGGTGTAATCAAATTTATCCACTGCCTTTAAAAGACCGAGGTTTCCTTCCTGGATCAGATCCAGGAACTGCATTCCCCTTCCCACATATCTCTTCGCAATGCTGACGACCAGACGGAGATTCGCTTCCGCGAGGCGCTTCTTTGCTTCGTTTGCCTCAGCCTCTGTCCCTTCAATGATCTTCTTTGCAAGCTCCTGCTCCATTTCCACTGTCAGAAGCTGGATCTTTCCGATCTCCTTCAGATACATCCTGACAGGATCGTCAATGGCAATGCCTTCCGGAATGGTCAGCTGTTCCAGATCCTCTTCTGTCTCCTCTTCATCCAGATTATCATCCTTCATAAAGAATTCCGGCGCGGAATCATCACTTTCATCCGTGTTCAGGACATCGATCTTATGGGAGTCAAGGAACTCGTAGACGTAATCCAGCTGTTCCGGTGAAAGCTGATCATCCTTGAAATAATTCATCAGCTCTTCACTGGAAATAACACCCTTTTTGCCGGCAGCTACCTTTGCAAGAAGAATCAGCTTCTCGTCAAGAGTCAAAGTTTCGGAATTTTTCTCAGTCATTTGAATCCCCCCTGATATCGATTTTCATTGATTTCATCTCTGACTGTTCCTTCATGATCCTCTGGAGTTCTTCGATACTGGATGCCTGTCTGGCTTCCACCGCCAGTTTTTCCAGACGGATCCTTCGGATACAGTCTGCGGCTGCTTTGTTTTTTTCCTCCTGTTCTGCTTCCCCGCCCAGTGTCGCATGGAACACGGCGGCAGCTTTTTTTTCTTTCTCCTCATCATCCGCGTAACTGCTCAGGATCGCAGCTGCATTCATCGTGCCGGAGCGGATCCCGGCATACAGCTTTTCCGCGATCTCCCGGTACAGAGGATCCGTAAAATCCTCCGGACCGAGAAGATGTTCTGTCCTCCTGAGAAGGGTCGGATCCTCGGCAAGAAATGTCAGAAACAGTCTCTGGCTTTTCTGTACCGCGTCATCCCGCTCCCTGCTCTTTTTCCTGGATGGGATCCTGAAGGCGTCTCTGTCGTAGGCAGGCGCGGAATGCTTCTCCGCCCCCATGGTATTGACCAGACGCCGCAGTTCCTCCTCCGGTATCATGTGTTCCCGGGCCACAGCCTTCAGGTAGTTTTCCCGCTCCAGGGTATCGGTAAACTCCGAAAGTTTCCTGGCTGCCGCGTGGTAAAACCTGGTCTTTTCCCCGGGGTCCTCCGTCTGATACATCTTTTCTTCCTGGTCGATCTCCCACAGGAAGGAATTTCTTGCGCTGTCGATCCGTCTCTGATACTCCTCCGCACCAAGGGCATTGATGAATTCATCCGGATCCTTATACGGTTTCATGGAGAGGATCTTTGCCGTGATCCCCGCCTCCTTCAAAAGCGGGATCGCCCGGCGCGCGGCGTTCACACCGGCGCCATCCGAATCATAGGTCAGGACGACTTGTTTCACATACCGCTTCAGCATCAGACAGTGCTGCGCTGTCAGCGCAGTTCCGAGGGACGCCACCGCATTCGTGAATCCTGCCTGGTGGAGGGAGATCACG
>Ga0256407_10001338_pt1 | contig 52545 bp, 40 predicted proteins | sample RumenRJG_04DNA_FD_193489 | JGI IMG/M metagenome (GOLD analysis project Ga0256407, IMG submission 193489) | Bovine rumen microbial communities from Lethbridge, Alberta, Canada - RJG_04 | ecosystem: Host-associated > Mammals > Digestive system > Stomach > Rumen | place: Canada: Alberta... | reverse complement strand
CCAATCCCCAATCCCCATATAACATACATTTCTTCATTATAATTCAATTTTTTTTATTCAATAAATATTTATATTATATTTTAAAATTTAATTTTTATTTAAATATTATTTTAATATATATGATTATATTATTATTTATATTTTAATAATATATTTTTATATATTATTTATTAATTGAATTTTTTTTATAATTTTTAATTATGTTTTTATTCATTTCTTTCATCTTCTTCATTTAATTTTTTTACAATTTCTCTTTTAATTTCATCAGGAATTAATTTAATTAAATCTACACTTGTTTTTAAAAGTGTTTTTAATTTTTCCTCATATCCTTTCCACACAAGAAAATAAATAACTATTACTACAACTAGTAAAACAATATATGTACTATCTAAAATTAAATTAGTTTTTTCTTTAAAATCAGAAAAACTTGATTTTAATTCATTAATCATATAATTATACCATGGTCTAATTACATTTATTTGAACTTTATTAATTTCAGCAAATTTAGGTTTATAACAAAATTTAGGTTCGGTTATATTATCTTTTTGTTTAATATATAATACTGCTAAAAATTTATTCATTTCAAAAAATCTTGTTGAAACACAACTAAAACCATTTTGTATTGTTCCTCTATAATCAGGATCATCTGTAGAAACATTAGTTAAAATATCAGTAATATCTCCAGCCATTCTATTTGAAAATTCATCTAAATATTTTCCTTTTAAAAATGAAGTAGTCTCATAGGTTTTAGTATATAATTGTTCTATTATATCACTTATACCTAAAGTATTTAAGTAAAACAATGATAAAGTATCACTATTATTATAAATTGGAATTGATGAATTATAATAATAACTTTTATAAATATCTGTTGTAATAATTAAATCACTTTCACTATAATGAGTTATATTAAAAACATCATTAAAATTTTTTATATTAGACATAATATATCTTACATAAAAAAATTTAAAACACATATAACCTTCAATACAACCAAAAAATAATAATATATAAATATATGCAATTAAATATTCAGAAGAATTGTTAATTGATTGCTTGTATTCATTTTTTTGCTTAAATTTTGTTATCATTATTATATCTTCATTTTTTGATGTGGAAGTATATTCAATTTTTGATTCTTCCTCAGTCTCTTCATTCCCAAAAAATTTATTTAGTAATTTGTTTAAAAATGTTTCACTTGTTGATTTTAATTCTTCAAATTTTTTTTTTTTAATTGTTAAAAATAAATCAACTGGCTTTTCTCTATCATCAATAAATCTACTTATTAATTTCCACATTATAAAAGAAATTAAAACTAAAACAACAAAACTTAAAATGAAAATTATTAATAAAAGTAAAGGAGTTTTTGCTTCTTCAGAAGCATTTTCTGCTAAAATAAAAGTAACATTTCTTATCATTAATAAATAATCATTTAATAAATTCATCATTAATTCATATGCATTTCTATTATCCATTGTAATTGATTGATAATTATCTGTTATTGTACTAACAAAAAATATTGAAGTTTTTATCCTATTTAATGCTGTTGAATATGAAATTAGTTCAGTTGAAGGAATCATATTACTTAATGTTCTAACACATATTTGAACGTTATTAATATAATTATTATATTTTTCATTAAAACTAACTGTAGCATTTGAAAAAAATGAAATATAATCATTTATTATTTGTCTATAATCAGCCATTTCATTTTTGGCATTTAATATATATTCTTTTTGTTCCACTTGAAGGACATCAGTATATTCAGTATCTTGTGCTAATATTACTTCAGTTATAAAATATTTAGTATATATAAATGAATTTAATAATATATATGAATCATCCAAATATTTTATATATTCAGAACATTGATGAGTTTTAATTAAAGATAATGCAAATTCTACACTTATTATAGCTAAAATTAAAATGAATATTATAATGGCTGCTATTTTTATATAAGTTACACTTTTTTCATTAAAAATATGATTTAAAGAAAAAGAAATATCTGCATTGACTTCATTTGTTGGATTAATATTTGAATTATTATTTTGATTTTGCTCTAAATTAATATTATTATTATTGTTTGTAATTTCATTTTTTTCGGGAGTCGATTGATTATTAATTTGATTTTGTTGAACATTTCTATTTTGTTTTATATTTTTATATTCTGGATGTGATTTTAATTTTTCTTCTATTCTCTTTACAAATGATGATATTGATATTTTTATATTTGGTTCTGATATTTTTCCTGCTGGATATAATTCTTTATTTGGTCTATGTTTTTCTAAATTAATATCTAATCCATAATACTTTAAAGAATTTATAAAATTATTAATTTCTTGAGATGCTTTACTTTGAAATTCTAAAACTTTTTCTTTTGATAACTCATTATTATTTTCATCAGTTGAATTTTTATCTTCTTCATCTTCATCTCCACTATTATTATTATTATTTTTTTTTTTATTTTTATTTTTTTTCCCTTTTTTATGGACAACTTCAGTATTTGCATCAACAGTAGTAATTGTTGGAGTCATATTTTTTAACTGTGAAAAATATTCTTCATTAGGATTTTTTTTATGAGTTACTAAATTTGTTCTTACAAAATTTAATTTTAATATATCATACATAATTAATTTAGTAGAAGATTGTTTAAAATCATTTAAATCAGTATTATTTCTTTTTGTTTCAGGAACAGTAAATCTTAAACAAAATCCAATTTCTTCTTCTCCTAATTTCATTTTTGTAATTAATAAATTAAAATCTTTTTTCATAGATTGTTTTACTAATTCTTCAACATTTTCTTCATTTTTTCTAATAGTATCATTTTTAGGATAGATAATATCAGGATAAATCCAAGTTATTCTTTTTGGTTCATCTTCAAATTCATTAAATCTTTCTAATAAATTAATTGTTTCATGATTTTCAGAACTTCGTACTAGAATATTTAAATTAACTACATATTTTTTTAATAAATCCATTGTTAGTCCCATTGTTAAAGCTGAAGATGAAAAAGAATCAATTGTAAAATCATCTTTTGCTAAAATATAAAAAGCATAAACTGATTTTGGATCTTTATTTTCAATTTTAGCTTTTATAATAAAAGTATTTGAAAAATCATCATCATTATATACTGTAAATTTTGAAAACGTCGGTAAAATATAACCGACTTTTGTTCTTGGAAGAATAAATACTTGTTTTTTATCACTTGCTTTATTTAATCCTGGGTTTGTTTTTCTTAAAATTTTTAATTTATTTGATATTACTTTTGCATGGCCATTAATAAATATACTTGGCATTAATATTTCTATTTTTTTTCCTATTAAATTTTGTTTTGTAAATCCTAATAAATTTACTATACTATTTGAACATTGTAAAATTGAACAATCTCCTTTTTCATTTGTACGAGAATATATAACATAATCTTGATCTTCTAATATTATATCTAAATTATCTGGATCAAATTTATCAGAATCATTTTTTTTTGATTCAAAATGCTGTTCTTCGTTTAATTTTTTTGTTATTTCATCTGCTTTTGATTTATTTCTTAATATTTCTCTCACAAAATAAGCATATAATTGAACTATTGATTGATTTTCTAAATCAATTTTTTTTGTTTTTAAATCTTTTTCCCATAATTGGGATATTTCTTTTAATAAAATATTTAATTTATTACCTAAAAAATATAATTTTTCTAAATTTAAATTATTAGTTAAATTAGTACTTAATACACCCCAAAATTCTCCATATAATTTTGTTGTTGTTTCTATTAAATATTTTAATTTTCTAAATTTATGTTCTGTCATTTCTTCCATTTTTTCCATTTCTTCATTTTCTCCAATTAATCCTGAATTTATTTTATTATTATTTAATGAATTTACACTTTGTTTAATACAAAATAATATATAATCTTCTGTTATTGTATTATTTTCTTTTTCTAATTTTGTTAAATATGTTTTTGCTGCATTTAAATTAAATTTATTTGAATAATTAAATTGAATAAATGTCATTACAATTGTTTTATTATTAGGAAATTTTTTTATTCCATCAATCAATAAAGTGTTAATATAATGTAACAAGCATGCTTTTTGAATTTGATAATTTCCTTGATTTTCCATATATTTTGTTAAGGGACATTCTTCATCAATACAAGTTTCTAAATGACGAGATACTAAACCTTTTAAAAAAATATCATTTTTATCATAACCTTTTTTGGCATTTTCAATTGATTTATATTTTTCTATAAATTTTCCTATTAATGTTATAACACTTTTTGTTCTACTTATGAAATCATTAGCACTTCCAGAATTAACATTTGTTATAATGAAATTTTCACTTTCTTTTTTATAGCATATTGCACAAGTAATTATAATTAAGGGCATTCCAAATAAAAATAAATAAATATTTCCATCAAATTTTGAATTATAAGTTAATTTACATATCATAACCATAAATGATGTCCATAAAAATAAACTATTTCTTATCATTATAAAGCATTGAATGATAAAATTATTATATGTTGGTTCATCAAAACCTTTTTTTAAATTAAAAAGTGAACCAACTAATAATATTGCAATACTTATCCATTCATTTTTTATAAAAACATACCTTAAACTATTAATTAAAATTAAGATATAATAAAATAAATCTGCACTGGTATCAATTTTAGTATTAGTGTTTTTATTATTAAAAGGGTCAAAACAAAATATACCAAATAATAAATTTAAAAAATATTGTCCAATTAAAAAAATAATTGATAATGCTGCATATAAAAAATGAACTCCTTTAAAACATTTGATTGGATCTTTTACAATATCAATCTTCCTATCTACACATTTAAACATTATAAGCAAAATTTCAGTACAAGGAATTAAACCAATTGAAGTCATTATAACCGAAACATATTTTCCATATGTAATTACTATTTTATATAAAGATGAATTTGGTTTATTAAATTTAATTGCCATTAAAATAAGTAAAATTGAAACAAATATTAAAACTAATGAAAATGCCCATATAATTAAATATATATTAAATTTCACATATTTTAAAATTTGTGTAACCCTTAATGCACCTACTAATGAATTAATATTTTTTATTCGACTCTCTTTAATTTTCCAAAACTTTTTATGAGGGTCACTAAAACCATATGATATAATTTGAATTGTTTCTATTATTATGAGTAGACAATTAATAAATACATTAATGTTTTTTTTTTTTAAAATATTATAAAAATAATTGAAAATTTTTTCTTTATTATTCATTTCATCACTTGTTTGAATTAAGTCTTTGTTGTTTTTTTTATTTTTTTCAAAAGAAGAATCACCTATCATTTTTATTATACTATTATATTTTTTATAATAATTTTATATATATTTAAAAAGATATTAATAATTAAATAAACAGAATAATAAAATTAAATTATTATAGTTTTATAATTTAATAAAAAAGCAATCTTTTTTAAATTTTTAAAAATTATAGATTTAATTAATTAAATTAATAATAATAACAAATAAATATTGTTTTTATTTTTATATCAAAAATAAAAAATAATTAATATTAAAAGAAAGAATTTTGAAAATGATGACAGAACAACAAAAAGAAAAAAACGTATTATATTTTAGTGATCTTCCAATAAATATTGTTCAAAATGATTTAGAAATGTTTTTAGAACCATATAAAGAAAAAATTGTTTTAATTAATTTAGATCAAAATCCAAGAAATATAGAATTACAAAAACCATTAAACGCAAGAGTTATATTTAAAGATTATGATTCAGCAAATAAATGTAGATTAGAAATGAATTTAAAAAAAATAAAAGGTCATTCAGTAAGAATTATGTGGGATGAGAAAGATAGTTCAATTAGATATAATACAAAATCAAATTTATACTTTAAAGGAATTCCTCAAAATATTACATCAAGAGAAGTTTATGAATATTTTATGAAATTTGGTGATATTTCATCTTTAAAAGTAATTGAAGATGAAAATGGAAATCATTTTGGTTATGGTTATATTACTTATTATAATCCTGATGATGCTCAAAAAGCAATTTCTGAAACTAATGGCAAAAAAATATTTGATGATAAAAATATAATTGAAATTAAACATTTTCAAAAAAAGATGGAAAGAAATTTAAATAATTATGAAAATAATATTAATAAAATTTATATTAATAATTTTGATCAAAAAATGAGTGAAGATGATTTAAATAAAATTTGTTCTAAATATGGTAAAGTTATTTCTTGTAAAATGTTTCTAAGTCAAATGGGAAGAAATTATGCAATTGTTCAATATTCAAATAATGAAAGTACAAATAATGCTTTAAAGAGTCTTCCTAATGATATTTTACCTGATAATAATTTACAATTACACATTCAAATTTTACAAAATAAAAATGAGAGAAAACAAATTATTGGAAATAAAATTAGAGAAAGTAATAATAAATTAAATCAACAATATTATATGTGTAATCTTCATATTAGAAATATTCCATTAACTGCCACTGAAGATAATTTAAGAAATACATTTTCAAAATATGGTAATATTAAAAGTTTAAAAATTGAAAAATATATTTTAGACACAAAAGATAAAGATTCTTTTAAAGAAATTACTCAAAGTAAAGGATTTGGATATGTATGTTTTGATAATCAAGAAAGTGCTAAAAATGCAATGATGGATTTAAATGGTAAATATCTTCCTTCATTTGAAAGTTGGAATAGACCATTATTAATAGAATATTTTATGCCAAAAGCAGAAAGACAAATATTGAATAACAATAATTTATATATGATGAATAATATGGGTGGTGGAATGTATTATTACAATCAATCAATGTTTATGAGACCAAATTATATACCAGGTAAAAATTATAATAATAAAAGAGGAAGATATAATAATAACAGACCTAATTATCAAAATAATTATAATAATAATAATAATAATAATTTTAATAATAATAATAATTTTAATAATAATAATAATATTAATAATAATAATTTAAATAATAATATTGAAAATCAACAATCAGAAACCAGGAACTTTGATATGAATGCTTTTAATAGTCTTCAAAGTGATGAAGAAAAAAGAGAATATTTAGGAGAACAAATATTCAAAGCTATTGAAAATAGTGCATTTGCTAAAAATAATAAAATGGACTACGATATAATTGGAAAAATAACTGGAATGATTATTGGTATTCCTGATATATATGAAGTTATTGAAATTTTTAAATCTGAAAATGTTTTAAACGCAAGAATTAAAGAAGGTTATGATTTAATTAATGGACAAAAATAAACAAAATTAAACATAAATAAAATAATATTAAAAATCATTTTAAAAAAACAAAAAAATATATATTTTTTTCTTTTATTTTTTTATAACATTGATAATTTTTAAAAAATAAAAAATGATAGAACAAAATAATAATCAATTAAATAATAATAGAACAAATGGAGAAGCTCGTTGTTTTTTATGTTTAAAAAATACATTAGATGAATATTCCTTTCAATTTGAAGATTTATGTCATTTTATAATAAAGAAAAAAATATATTGTAAAAAAGAATCAAAACCAAAAAAAGAAAAAGAATTATCTCAAAATTTATATAATTCTTTAAAAGAAGAAAGTAGAAAATTAATAAAACCTTGTAAATGTGATATATATGTACATATTCAATGTTTAATTCAATATTGTATTATGCATTTAAATTTAATTTGTGAAGAATGTAATTGTGAATATTGTTTTGACTTTAAAAATTTAAATGATAATTCTAATTCATCATGTTATTATATTTCAAAAATATTATGGATAATTTGTCATGTAATACTTCTTATTAGTACTATACTCTTTTTTATTTTAAAAATAATTCCCAAAAAATTTGATTCATATAATTATATTATTGCAATTGTTTTATTACTTTTTAATTGTTTACTTTTTTATGGAAATTATCTAAATTATATACCAAATCAATATTTACATCAAAATATATATCCTTCATTTATTCAATATAATAATATAAAAAAAAGTGATAAAGTATATACTTTATTTGGTGCATTTCTTCAAAGAACTTTAAAGGTTACAATGTTTGAAATAGTTGAAAAAAGGATTAATAATAAAATTTTTGTATCAAGTACATTAAATTCTCAAAAAGAAATTAATGAATATATAAATTCAAATAATAATAAAATATTTGACCAAAATTCTGATGATATAAAAGAAAAAATAAAAGAAGAAGAATTAGAAGATAAATTTCATGGAGCCCAAATAATAAAATCAAGTTTAGTTCAAATAGATAAAATTAATATTGATGAAATTCAAAATGAAAATAATAATAATAAAATTAAAACTCTTCCAAAAAGTAAAACAAAATCAATTATGAGATATTCACAAAATATTCCAAAATCAAATAATACAAATAAATCTTATTTTAAAAGTCATTTTGAAAAAATAAATGAAGAAACAAAAAGACAAAATACAAACATTGAAAATATAAACTCTTCTAAAGGAAATTTAATAGATGATATTCTTAATTTGAATGTTAAAAAAAGTGATAGTAATGGTAAAAATTCAAATGAAAATAATAATAATGTTAAACCAACAATTGAACAGCAAGAATTTGAAAAATTAATTTTAATGAAAAATAATAGTAATAATATTTCAGTTTCAGGTGAAAAATAAAAATTCAATTTTATAATTATTTTAATATATATGAAAGTTTATTATTTTATTTATTTTGAAAAATAAATATAAATTTATTATTAATATAATAATATTTTTATAATTATAAGAATAATTAAAAAATTATAAATTCAATTTTTGCTATTTATTTAAAACAATATAAAAAAATTATTTTTTATTTAATAAAATATAAATCCTAAAAATAACATAAAACATTTAGAGAAAAAAAATGAAATCAACAATCATCCTTACTCTCCTTGCCTTAGTTTTCACATCATTTAATACAGTAGATAAAACAATGAAAATAGTAAATAAAGTAAACAAACTTCGTACAACATGGAAAGCAGAACCATATTATCGTGATATTCGTCCTCTTCTCGGAGCTCGTCGTGATGATAAACACAGACTTCCATTAAAAGACATAAAAGTTTCAGATGATCTTCCAGAATCATTTGATGTTCGTGAAAAATATCCATACTGTGAAACAATGCGCGAAATCCGTGATCAAAGTAAATGTGGTTCATGTTGGGCATTTGCTGCAGCAGAAGTAATGAGTGATCGTATTTGCATTGTAACAGAAGGAAAATTACAAATAAGAGTTTCAGCACAACATTTAGTAACATGCTGTAAGTCATGTGGTAATGGTTGTTTTGGTGGTTGGCCATCAGCTGCTTTTTCATATTGGAAAAGATATGGAATTCCTACTGGTGGTTTATATGGTGATAAAAATTCTTGTAAACCATATTTCTTACCACCTTGTGATGATCATATGCATAAATGCCATGATTATCAAGATACTCCTCCTTGTGAAAAAAAATGCCAAGATGGTTATAATAAAACACTTGAAGAAGATTTAACTTTTGGTATTAATGCTTACTCAGTTTCGGGAGAAAAAGAAATTATGCAAGAAATTTTTGAAAATGGACCTGTTGAAGGAGCATTTAATGTTTATGAAGATTTTGGTGATTATAAAAGTGGTATTTATCAACATGTTACTGGTAGTTATCTTGGTGGACATGCTATTAAAATTATTGGATGGGGTGTTGAAAATGGTGTAAAATATTGGTTATGTGCTAATTCATGGAATGATTCTTGGGGAGAAAAAGGTTACTTCAGAATTCTAAAAGGAGAAAATGAATGTGGTATTGAAGATGAAGCTGATGCTGGAATGTTTAAAAATAAATAAATTATATTTTAATTTTATAATAATAGAAAAAAAAGAAATGAATTAAATATTTTTTTCTTTTTTTTTAATTTTTCTCACATTAAAATTTTTTAAATGAAAGAAAAAAAATTAATATCAATGATTATGATAAAATAGTCAAAAGAATATTAATTTTTAGTATCATAAGTAAATAAAATTGAAAATAAATATAAAACTTAGAAAATGAAAAAAATTATTCTATAAATCAGCATAAATACAATCTATAGCTGAGAAAGAAATCAAGATATCAATAAATCAAAAATTAAAAAAGATTTTATAAAAGAAAAAGAACTTCAAAATTATATGTAAAGAATAGATTATTTTTTAAAAGATATAAATGGAAATAATATTGATATATGAAAGTAATTTATCAATTAAAACTAAATATCAAAATATGAGAATATTTAAAGATTTAACAAATTTAAATATGATATTTAGAAAAAAAATTAATTTGTGAAAAAGGCCACTAAATTTTATTTTTTAAGGAAATATTTTTTAAATTAATTAAAATTGATTCCTACATTATTTCCATTATAAAAAGTTAACATTGAAAAATATGAACCTATAATACAATCAGTAGATAAAATTAATCCAATAAGAATAAAAATAATAGAAGTTGAAAATCTTGAAAAAAATTAGAAAAAAATCAAAAATAAAAAAAAATCAAAGAATTATTGAATGGTTTCAAAAAAATTATATGAATACTTTATATTTAATTCTATATAATTTGGCTAATTATTTTGATTAAATCTAGATTAATTTTTTTAAGGGCTGATTATTATAGAGTTTTTAAATTAAAGAGGAACTATTGATAATTATGAATTTCCTAGTTTATTACTTTTTGATTATTAATCTTTTCTTCAAACTTTTGTTAATAATAAAAATGAATTAATAGAATTTTTTATAAATTGTTAATATTGGATATTATTTAATATTTTTTATATCATTAATAATATTTATATAAAAGGAAATATTATTGGTTTTTGTTATTTAATTTATAGAGATATATATATTAAAAGGAAAAAAGTACTAAAAAATAAAAAAATTATTCAAAAAAGAAATGAAAAGAAAGGAATTAACTGAAAAAAAGAATAAATGTAAAATTAAAAAAAGTGATATAATATATGATATAAATAATAATATAAACATTTTTTTAAATAAATAATCAATAATTTTTATTTATTTTAATTATGTCTGCCTCAATAATTTATACTTTAATAGCAAGAGGAGGAAAAATCATTTTAACAGATTATACAGAATATAGTGGAAACTTTCAACAAATATCATTAGTAATGTTAAATAAAATAAAAAGAGATAGTAAATGCGAAATTCAATATAATGAGTAATACAAAAAATATAATATATTATTTAGTTATAAATTTTTTTATGATGATGAAAACGATTTAACTTTTTTATGTATGGGTGAAAGATTAGATACAGAAGTTGCTTTTTCTTATTTAGGAGATTTGAAAAAAAAATTTTTAACAAAATATGATAATTATACAATTAGAAATTCATTTTCATATCAATTAAAAGATTTTTCTGATGAAATAAAACAATTAGCAAATTCGTATGAAATAAATCCAACTTCTAAAATAGGAAAGTTAAAAGAAAAATTATCAGAAGCTACTGAAATTTTACATGATAATGTTGAAAAATTATTACAAAGAGGAGAAAAATTAAATATTATTGCTCAAAAATCAAATAGATTAAGAGATTCTTCTGATGATTTTGTTAAAAATATTCAAGAAATTAAAAGAAGACAAAAATGGAGAAAATATAGATGTTATGCTATTATTATTATATTTTTTCTATTCCTTTTTTTAACTGTTAAATATATATTTTAAAAATAAAAATTTTAATAATTAGAATTTAGTGTTATAAATTAATTTATTATTTTTATCTATTATAATATTAAATTGGAAATTCGTAATAAAATTTTTAAAAACTTCAATTTTATAAATTAATATAAATAAATTAATAAAAATGATTAAACAATCAAATAAACATTTAATTAATCAAAATATTCAACAAGGACAAAATCAACAAACAATATCAAAATCAAAATTAAACTTTATGAAAAATATAAGAGGATTTGGAGCTTTTTTAAATAATTCTTCAAATTATTGGGCTGGGACATTACAAAATACTTTATGTAATTGTGCAAGAGATGATGATATTATAAAATCTGAAATTGAAGAATCAGAAAATAAAAACATTCAATCTGGAAATAATAATTTATTTAAAGTTACAAATATAAATAATAAAAACAATGATGTAAATAAAGATGTTTATACTAAAGAATGGACAAATGAAGAAAATGAAATTTTAATACAACAATATTTTAAACTTGGAAATAAAAATTTAAGAAAATTATCTGAATTAATAAAAACTAAATCAACACAGCAAATAAATTATAGAATTAAAAAATTAGAATTAAAAGCAAAAATGAGAAGTTTTACAAGACAAGATGATTTAAAAATAATAGAATTGGTTGAAATTTATGGTACAAATTGGGAAATTATTTCTAAAAATTTTCCAGATTTTAGTGCAGAAATGCTAGAAGAAAGATATAATAATAAATTAGATCCAAAATTAAAAAGAACAAAATTTTCAGAAGAAGAAGATGAAAAAATTGTTGCTTTATATTCAAAATATGGAAATAATTGGAAAGAAATTGCATCTTTTTTTCCAGATAGAAATGCTAATATGATTAAAAATAGATTTTATTCTTTTCTCAAAAAGAAAAATAATATTCAAGGAGTTAATTCAAGTGATAAAATAAGTAGTTACATTGAATCATCATCAATAATTACTACTTCTAATAATGATTTATTAACTAATATAAATGATAATTTTAAATTTCAATATAATACTATTAATTTAAATGATATTAAAATGGAAAATCAAGATAAAAATGATTACAATAAAAATAAATTAAAATATAAAGATTTTAGAATTGAGAAAATTTTATCTCTAAATGATGATTTTTATTCAAATACAAATATATTTTTAAATAGAGTTAATAGTCAGAATAGTGAAGGAAGTGGTAATAAAGATATAAATAATCCCAATTATTTTGATAAATTTAATGAAACTTATGAAAAAATATTTTCTTCTAATTCATTAAATAATACAGATTTAAATGATTCAAATCATAGTAATGATATAAATAATAATTTAAATAATATGAGTGATGATGATAATGATAATAATTTATTATTAGAGAAAAATAAAAATAATGAAAAAGAAAAATTATTTAATCAATCTCAAAAACTAGAAGAAATACTTAAAAAAATAGATTCTTATGATAATAATTTTAAAAATATAAATAATAATATAATTAATGATAATAATCTATTTAATGATTTAATTCAAAAAAAAGAAAATTTAACAAATTATCAACATCATTTAAATAATAAACTTCAAAATTTAAAAAATAATTATTCTAACACAAGTGATAATATAAAAGATTTATTAGAAATTAATGATATTCTGTTAAAACTCATTTCAATTAGTAAATTAAAACTAATCATAAATAAAAAATTAAATGAAATTGAAAATGGAAATACAGAGGATATAACAATGGATTAATTATTGATTTAATAATATATCAATCATTTTCCATTTGTATCATTAAAATCATTTAATACGAATATTTTATTTTATGATAGAAATATATATTTATATATATTTTTTGTTTTATGAATATATTTTTCTTTTCTCTAAAAATTTTGTTTTGTTATTTCTAAGTTAAAATAATAAATAAAAAAATTAAAAATCAAAATATAAAAAAAAAAAAAAAAAAAAAAAAAAAAAAAAAAAAAAAAAAAAAAAAAAAAAAAAATAAAAAAAGATATTAAAAACCCAAAAAAAATGGCACAAGCTGATTAGTAAAATAAAAAAATTAACATTAATTTAGTGATTATCTTTTCAAATACTTAGTAATAGGTAATTCAGGAGTTGGAAAATCATGTTTATTAATTCGTTTCACAGATGATTCATGGTCAGAAAGTTACGTAACAACAATAGGAGTAGATTTCAAAATAAAAACATTAGAATTAGATGGTAAAAGTGTAAAACTTCAAATTTGGGATACAGCAGGTCAAGAAAGATTTAGAAATATAGTATCATCATATTATAGAGGAGCACATGGTATTATGATGGTATATGATATTACCGATTTAGAATCTTTTCAAAATTTAAATTCTTGGTTAATTGAAATTGAAAAAAATGCTTCTAAAAATGTTTATAAAATATTAGTAGGAAATAAAAGTGATATGGATAAAGATAGGAAAGTTACTTATGAACAAGGAAAAGAATTTGCTAGTCAATATGGTATGTTATTTTTTGAAACTAGTGCCAAAGAGTCTGTTAATGTTATTGAAGCTTTTGAAACTATGACTAAAGAAATTATAAAAGAAGGTGCTGAAAAAAAAATGCCTAAATCTAAAGATAATAATATTATTGTTACTGAAAAAGTTGAAAAATCTCAAAATATTAAAACAAATGGGTGTTGCTAAAATATTGAAAAAATAGTTATTTAATCGTTTAGATTTGATTAAAATATTTTGTAATTTGTTTTATAAAAAATAAATTATTAATTTTTCTTTTTTTCAATTTTAGATTTTAATAGTAAAAAAAATATTTAAATAGAAAAAATTATTATTCAAATAAATCTGTAAAATTTAAATTTTTTGTTAGATTTAATAATTTATTAGAGAATGAAATATCATCTATTTCAATTTTATTATTTATATCATTATTCATTATTTGAATAATTTTTTCTTTTTTAATATTTTCAAAATAATTATTATTTTCAATTATTTTTGCTTCTAAATTTATAAATTCCTCATTAAATTGAAATTCAAATGAAAATATCCAATTATTTCTTTTATTATCTTTTTTTTTAAATAAATAAATTATTCCTTTATAAATTTTTTTTTTTGATATTAATTTTAACTCTATCTTATTAATTATTAAATTTGATTCTTCTTCATAATTTTCTAATAATAAGTTTGATTCACTATCAGGAGAATTACAATATATTAAAGAATATATAATCACAGAATAATATAATATAAGAATAATAATACTTTTTATAATTTTAGACTTATCTTCTGTCTTTACTTCTGCAATTGGTAAATCTTCTTCACTTTCATCACTTGAAAATCCTCTTTGTTCATCATCTAAATCTCTTTGAGCCATATTTATACTTAATTTTTATTTTTGAATTTTATTTTTAATAATCCTTTCATTTTATGAAAAATTTTGATTTGTATCTTTAATATATTAATTCATTATAATTCATTTATAAATAAATTCATTTATAATTCATTATCTCCATATATCAATATAATTTTCAATCTCCATAAAAAGAGATAAAATTATTTTATTAATTTTTTATTTTGAATTTGACATTATTTTTTAACCAATTATTTTTTAATTTTTATTTATTAAAAAAATAATTTCAATATGATACAATTAAAGGTAATAATTTTAGTTTGTAAAGTTAATGGAAATTTATATTTATAAATAAAATAATTGATGGAAATAATTTAATAGTTAGTGAATATATTTTAAAATTTTGAATGATTTATTTAAATATATATTCAATAAATAAATATATAAAAATATTTGAAATTTTTAATAGAATTTTACTTTATATATTTATGAATAATATGATAAGTTTAATATTTTTATATTATTTTTTTATTAATAATTTTTTTTAATAAATGTATTAAAAAAATTTGAAAAAAATAATTAAGTTAATATTTACATAATTAAAAATAAAAATAATTAGTATTATAAAATTATAATTTATCCAAAGATCAATATGTCAAACATTGAACAAATTACAAATCTCCAATCACTTCATTCACTCATTTCTTCCATGGAAAATGCAGATACAATGTCACAAAGATTGCATATAACTGAAAGTTTATTAACCATTACTGATAAAAATATATTAGACCAATTGATACCTTTAAAAGTAATTCATACATTATCAAAATGGATTCATGAATATAAAGAAGAGAAAATAAGAGGAATGGAAATTCCTCCTGATGAAATAAAAATTATAATTAATGTAATAAACCTATGTCAAAAAATTGATTTTAAAAAAAATGATTTGAAGTCTACTAAAATTGGGAAAAATATAAATAAATTAGGTAAAGCTTTGAATAATAATAATTCAGCTAAAAAACATTGTGAATATATAGTATCAAAATGGAGGAAAATGATTGATGAAGATGATGAGAGAGGTAATACAGGATTAATGGGAAAAAAAACAAATCGAGATAAAAATGATGTAAGTGAAAATATATCTAATGTTAATTTTGATAATATTTCTAACAAGTATGTAAAAGTTAACTTTTTTAAATTAATTCTTAACAATTTTTTTATCAATATTTATTTATTAATCATAAATAAATATTTTCAAAATAATTTCCAAAAAAATTTTTTTTTAAAATATACTTTTTTTTAACACTTTTTTAGGATAAAGAGTTGTTTAAAAAAAGATGGGGATAGAAAAAAACATGGAAAAGTTACATTCAATGATGAAGAATTAACCCAAGTGAAAATATTTAAGGCAACAGACCCACCAAACGCACCAAATATATCACAAGAAGAATATCTTAAAATTCAACAGGAAGTAGCTAAAAATCCTCATATATATAAATTTGAAGATATTAAAACAAGAGATATTAATATGGATAAAAATCAACCAAAAAAAGCAGAAATCCCATGGAGACAACCTCTTAAATTAATGATAGAAAACCAAATTGAAACTGGGAAAAATTCTAAAGAAAAAATTCAAATTAAAGATAAATGTAGTAAATTATTAAGTGTTACATATTTTACTTCTATTCCAGAACCTAAAGAAGGCCAATGTAAACTTTTTGCTTTTGATGATGAGAATATTCCTAAAATTGAAAATTCACATGTTTCTACTCATACAAATGATGTTACTATTCAAGATATTCTACAATATATAGATACTTTAAAAAGTAAAACTATTACTAAAGATATTGTAAATCAAATATTACAATTATTAGAAGTGATTGATAATATTTCTCAAGATGATAAAAATAAAATAATAAATGAATTAAATTCTAGAATTAGAAAAGAAGAAACAGTAAATCAAATTCCTGAATCAAATATAAATATTTTACAAAATCCGTATTCAAAAACAAAACCAATACCATCTCGAAATTTAGTTCCACCTAATTATACAATACCACCTATTCAACCTACTTCACAAATCCCTATGCCAAATAATCAATTTAATGTAAAAATGTTTTTAGAAAGTATATCAAGGATGAATTTATTAAAATATAAGACAAAAGCATGTAGACATTATCATAGTTCAGTTGGTTGTACAAGAGGAGAAAATTGTTTTTTTGTACATGATCCTCAATATAAAGGTGTAGAAATACCAAATTTTGATTCAAGAAATTATGATAAGAAATTTCCTAATTGTATAGGAGGAGTCCCAATAGGAATGAATTCACCAATGATGAATTCAAATATTCCAAATTATTATAATCCATATAATAATATAAATATGAATATAAATATAAACCAAAATCAAACTGTACAAAAAGGAGAAGAAGATGGAGAAATAATTATACAAGATAATAATACAAATAATAATATTCCAAAACCAAATATTTCAAATCAAAATAATAATAATAATACAATTTTAAATAGAAATATGAATAATATTCCTAATATGATGTTTCCACAAACAATGATGTTAAATAGGCCTCCTATTAATAACATGATGATGGGAATTTTTAGGAATGGGTTAAATATGGGAAATATTGGAATGGGAATGGGTATAGGATTAAATCCAATGATGAATCTTACTTCTAATCCTATTCAACCTAATATAAATCATATGAATCATCAAAATAATTCTCAGTAATAAAAATTAATTTTATTAAATAATATTATATTGATTTAGATTTTTATGATATAAAACTTTAAATTGAAAAAATTTTTTAATTTTTTAAATTAATTTTAAAAATTTATGTTTAATTTTATTCCATTTATTTATTTTTTTGCACCACCAACTTCAACAAATTTTTTTTTAGCATATGCCTTACTTAAAGCTTTTCTAATTAATTTTCTTGGATTAATATATTTAACTTTTTTTTCTTCTTTCTTTTCTTTTTTAACTTTTTCTTTAACTTCTTCACAGAAAATTTCAATATGACAATTTGAACTTAAATAAGCAGTAATTGAACCATGTGCACGATAAGTTCTTCTCCTACCTTTCATAGCATGATTAACCACAACTCTTTTAATTGCTAATTTATCAACATTTAATTTTTTCACTTCTGCATTTGCTCTTGCATTTTGAATTAAATTTAACATATATTTTATACTTTTTTCAGGCCATCTTCCTTTAGTTAATCCATAACATTTTGCTTGTCCTGTTCTTCCCATTGAATGATCATATCTTGAGAATGGAATACATTTTTTATGCTCTAATACTTCTTTTAAATATGCTTCTGCTTTATTAAGTAACATTCCTTTTATTGCTCTTCCTACATGGAAAGTATTTTTGAAATGTGTTCTTAAGTCTTTTCCTTTTGAACTACATGCTATATTTTAATTAATTTTTGGGTATTTTTACATTTTGAGGGATCTGTTGATCTAATTCTTTTTACCATTTTTTGTTAGATATGAAATGAATTAATAATTAAAATTATTTATTTTTTAAAATTAATTTTTGATTAAAAAATTAACAATTATATTAAAAACAAATATTGTACAAAAAAATAAAAAAATGAATGGATATCAAAATATAGGTATTATAAAAAATGATATTGAAAAATCATATCGAAAATATTCTGCAAATTCTGATACTTCTGCGAAAACAAATGATGAATCCTTTAATAAAATAATACAAAAAAATGAACGGCATGTAAATTTTAAAACAGATTTTTTATCTGTAATTGATGTTGAATCCTGGAGAAAATATAATATTGATGTAACTGAAAAAGATGCCAATTGGTATAAAGTTATATCAGAACCCGAAGAAAGAAATATTGAAAAAATTCTAAATAAAAAAATAACTCCAGTATATGAAGATTGTATTAAAAATGATAAACAATTAAATTCAAAGAAAGAAAAATTATCTTGTCAATGTGCCGTTTTTTAAAATATAAATTAAGTTTATAAATTTTTATGGATAAATTTAATTGATAAGTATAAATAAATAAATTTAAAATGAAGATTTTATTGACAATCTGTTGATAAAAATATTTACTGTTGGTTAATTAGTATTATTATATATGTTAATGTTTTTATATATAAACTTCAATTAATTATATAAAATAAATTAAAAAATGAAATTAAATTTTTATTTTATAATTAATTCTTATATAAATAAAACTAATATTAAGACAAATTTATTTTAAAATTAAAAGAAATAAATATAATAATTAATTTTAATAATAATTAATTATAAAGTTGTTATTTTATAAATCTAAAATATCAATTATTTGTTCATTATTATTATTAGATGAATTTATATTTTTAAAAAATTGAGGATTAATTATTAATGATTTATTTATATCGTTATTTTCATTAGGTTCTTTTTTATTTAAACATTCATAAGAACAATAAAATGTTTTTGGTTTAATGATAGAAGGAAAAGCATAAACAATTTCTATTTTTTTTTTGCAATTTCCACATAAAGTAATATTTTTTGATTCAAAAACATCAACACAATGTAATGAACAAAAAAGTTTATTATATTTTTGAATACAATGATCTTGTAATATCATATGTAAACATTGATGACATAAAGTTTTTTGTTTATTTAATGGAAAAAATTGTCTAGTGTCATTATTTGGTTTTGATATATCAATTTTATTATTTATATTTTTTTTTGATGATGTATATATAGATTTATTTTTAAATATTTTATTTTCTATTTCATTTATAAAATTTTTGTTATTTAAAATATCAGTTTTTGAATGTTTATTTTTTAATAATTCTTCATTTAAATTTTTATAAATTTCTTTTTTAAAATTTAAAATTGCTTCTGAAAAATTTCTTCTTTCTTCTTCTTCATTTTGTTCTATATCATCTTCTTCTTTTGGACAAATTATTTCTTCATATTTATTATTATTTTCTAGTATATTTTTTTTATTATTATCAATTTTTTGAATATCATTTATTTTTCTTAAAATTCTTTTACAATGTGCATAAGGTATTTTTAATAATTTTAAATTATCAAAATTTAAATAAAAAATTTTTTCTTCAGTATTAATTCCATTTTTGATAAATAAATCAGTATATTTTTCTAAATTTAAATCTTTTAAAAAATTAAATATTTTTTCTTTTTCTATTTTATTTATCTCATGAATTTTACAATCTATTATCATTTTTGAAAAAGTTGTTTTTTCATTATTTATTGTTTTTGAAGAATGATAATTTAATTTTTTTAATTGAATTGGATTTAAAAATCCATTTTTAACTTTTGGAATATTTTTAATTACCAAATTATTAGTTGTATTTTGTTCTTCATCCTATATTATTATTAATTATATGTTGTTTACTTTATTTATTTGAGTTTGATTAAATATATTCATATATATTTTTTATTTTTTAAAATTTTTTTTTAAATTATTTATATATACATATTCAAAAATTTTTTTAGTTAAATTTAAACAATTAATAAAATATTTTTTAAAATAATTATAGTATATAATTTTCTTTTTTTCATTAAAATAAATTTATTTATTTTTTATAAATCAATAAAAAAAATTAAATGGATTACAAAAAAGTAATTATTACTCCTTTAGAAGAAAGTTTAGATGAATATTTCTTAAATGAAAAATGTAATCTATTATTAAACAATGGAAAAGAATTTATAATTGATTTAAACTCTATAATTATGTGTGCTCAAATTGCTAGTCATTTAAAAGAATCATTTTTTGATGAAAATAATTTAAAAATAAATCAATTAATCACAAATTTAGATTTAAAATATATTATATGTAATACAATAAAAAATTCAAATATAAAACCTGAAATGTTATTATTATATATAAAGATAGATGATAAATTTTTTTTATTAAATGATTTTGAAATTTTTTCTTTTTTTAATAATATAAATATAAATAATAGTAATATTAATAGCGCATTAAATAGTGAAATGAGAAGTACAGGATTTCAAAATGTTAAAAAACTTTTATCAAATAGATCTTCATCATATAATAGTGAATCAAAGAATCAAATAATATATTATAAAATATGTAATTATTTTCAAAATATTATAATTGATATTTTTCAAAATCAAATAGAAAAAATTATATTAAATATTCCTATAAGTTGTTCTGTTTATATGTTAAAAATTATAATTTTTCAAAAATTAAAAAAAAAAGATTTTGATTTGATGAAAAATTTTAATTTATATGGTGTAGGATTTATAGATAAAGAAAATATTCAATTTATAAATAAACAGTATACAAATAAAAAATTTACAGATGATTTTTTAATATATGATATAATAAAATATTATTTAAATCCTAGTTTATGTATTGATAAAATATTAAATTTAATTTTAATCAAAAAAACACTTCAAAAATGTTCAATAGGTTTAGATTTTAGATTTAATATATTGAGAAATTTCCAAAAATTAGAAAATTATGATTTAAATGCACCATCATATAGAAAAGTTTCAGATGGATTAAATTTATTTATATATTGTTTAAATGATAATTGTAAAAATAATAATAAATATTTTACTATATTTAAAGGTTATGGTTCATTTAACATTTTCCATTGTTTAAATGAAATTAAATGTCCATTTTGTGATTTAAATAAAATTTCTTTAAGAAATTTAGGAATGATAAATGCAAAATGGAAATATAAAGGCTTTCTAAAAGGAGTAAAAGAATCAAAAATAAGTGGTGATGGTTATACTTTAGAAAATGGGAAATTATATATCATTAAAGAAATTATTTTTGAAAATCATTTTCAATCTTTATATATGGAGATTGAATTATATCATGTTAAAAATAATAATAATTTACTTAATAATAAAATTTCTTTACAGTCAAGTATACAAAATATTGAAAGTAGTTTAATTCATAGTTCAAATGATATTAGTGAGAGTGATTTGAATAATATAAATCTTGATCAAAAATATTTAAAAAAAAATAAATCAATTGAACTTAGTATATCTAAGGAATTTACATTGGAGAAACAAGAAAAAAAAAATGAAGATAATATAAATGTAAATACTGAAAAAGACCATTATAAAACTAATAATGAAAATATTAATTATCAAACAAATAATAATAGTTATAAAAATAATGAAGATAATGATAAAGAAAATATTAAACTTTTCCAAAAGAAAAATTCAAATGGTTCAATTAAAAGTAATGGTTTGGAAATTGATATTAAATTAGATTATCAAAAACATCCTTGTTGTGTTGGATGTGGGAATTATTCACAAAACTCTTCATGTATATTGTGGTGATTCTATATAGTAATATAAATAATTATATAATAAAATAATTTAATAATATATCTATTAATATTAAATGCAAAAATTATATGAAAAAAAACAAATTTATTATTTTAATTAAATAATAAATAATATATTGTAATTTTAGCTCAATTACTTACTATATAAAAATATTTTATACTTTAATGAACATGAAAAATATAATATAAATAATATTTTAATTATCATTGTTTATATTATTGAAAAAATAAACAATATTGAATAAATATTTTTAATTTTTATAATAATGTTTAATATTAATATTTAATTTAATTATATTTTTTATCCTTTTTAATTTTTCAAATTTATTAATTAAATAAATTTATTTTACAAAATTAAACAATGTCTTTTTTAAAAATACTTATTTTTTCATATCTAATAATATTAATAACATCACCTCCAACAACGGAAGTTCCAAAAAAAGAAGAAGTAAAAAATAAAGGAAATTATAAATCAGAAGAAGATGAAATAAAGCAAATGTCAGACTCATTTAGTACAGAATGGGAAAAAGGAATGATAGACTATGATAGTGATTATGTTTATTTAATACCAATTGCATATAAAACAAATGAAGTTTATTATGAAACAATAAGTAAAGTTCCTGCAAGATTAAGAGGTGCTTTTATTTTAGATGAAAATGAAGATAAAAAAATTGAATTAAGAATTATTGGTCCTGATAATAAAAAAGTTTATTCTCAAGCTTCTCATATGGGAATTTTTGATTTTAATGTTACTAAAGTTGGAAGATATAAAATTGAATTACATAATAAATTTATTAATTCTGAAGTTAAAGTCACTTTTACTATGAGTACTGGACAAAATGTAGTTCTTAAAAAAGATGATTTGTCACAAACTGAAAAAAATTTAGAAAAGTTATTACAATTTATTAAAAGATTTAATGTTGAATATAAGGTTTCAAAAAATTTACATTTTATAAGGTTTGCAAAAATAAACAAAACAAATAGATATTTATATACTTTTTCTATTATTGAAACAATTATTTTAATTATTGTTTCATTATGGCAATTTTATTATATGAAGCATTTATTTGAAATAAAAGGAAGTCTTTAAAATATAAATATATAAAATTAAAAAAATTTTAATTTATAATTATTTAATAATAAATTTATTTATTTAAAATTATGGTAAAAGGAATAATAATATCAAGAAAAAGTGATGGATTAATATTTTGTGAAGTAATGGAAAATGATGATAATGATAAACAATTTTCATTTATTAGAAGTAGAGCACAAGAATTTTTAAAAAATATGACTGGAAAAGAAAATATTTGTACAGTTAATATTGATTCCCAAAATTATCTTTTTCATTATAAAATTGATGAAAATGTTGTTTATTTAGTTATTGCAGATAAAAAATATCCTCCTAAATTAGCTTTTTGTTTTATTAAAGAAATAAATGATGGATTTAATGAAGAATTAAAAAATCAATTTGGAACACAAAGTGTTTCTTATTATTCAAAATTAGAAACTATTGATAGAGCAAATTATTTTATTAAATTTGAAAAATTTATTAAAAAGAAAAAAATTGATTATATTGATGCTAATAGTCAAAATAATATTGATAGATTAAATAAAGAAATAAGTGGTCTTAATCAAATAATGGCTGAGAATATTAATTTAATTATGGAAAGAGATAAAACAATTAATTCTATTTATTTATTAAGTGAAAATATAAAAGATGATTCTGGGAAATTTAAAAAAATGGCATATGAAACTAGAATTAAAATGTTATTATCCAAATATTCAATTTTAATTGCATTGGCAATTATTCTTATTTTAATTGTAGTTTTTAAAATATATTTCTAAAAAAAATATATTTTTTTAAATAATTTAATAATAATAATAATTATCGTAATTACCATATAAATTATATTTATTTTTTGATTGATATCCGAATTTATTATTATTATAATAATTATTATATAATGAATTACTAGTAGTTGTAATATTATTTTTAATTGGTTCATAACCATAATCATAATATGTACCAAAATAACCATATCTTTGTTGAACATCATTTAAATTATTATTTAAATAATTTTTATTATCAGAATTTTTTATTCCTCCATATATTTTATAATTATTATATGATGGATATATTTCATTTATATTTTTTTTATCTACATATTTATTTATGTTTATATTATTATTTATAATTATTGTATTTCCTGTCCCATTTATATTTGGAATATTATTGTTATTATTTATTAAATAATAATTATCTTGTTTAAAGTTGTTTTGTTTATTTGTTTTATCAAATATTGCTTTTGTTTTATTTAATATATCTTCTGGGAAAATTTTTTTATAAAAATTTGTAAGACTTTTAGTTTTAAGTGAACCATTTTTTTTTGAATTTCTCCAATAATTATTTCCATTATTTAAAAATTCATTTCTAATTAATTGAGATGATTCTTTAATTCCTTCACTAGCAAAACCAATTTTATTTAAATTATTATTTGATAAATTTTCATCATAAATAGTATTATTTACTTTATAAACAGGAAAATAATTTTCATTTTTACTTGATGAAAAAGCCCTTTTTTTTGATGGGATATAATTATCTTTTTGATAAATTACATTATTATCATTATTACTTACTTTACTATCATTATTTAATTTTGGATTAAAATAATTATTAGAACTATGTAATCTAACAAATGTATTATTATTAAAATTATCATTATTAGTTTGATAATAATTACCACTATCAATATAAATTCTATGATTTGGACTTATTATAATTTTATTAGAGTTATTTTTTTCTATATTTTCATTATTATTTGTTTTAATTGGTCTTTTTTTATAATTTGTTGTTTTATTATTATTATTAATTATACTTGATGAAAAAATTCTTGGTGATTTATTTTGAATTTTCTCATTATATATTACACTTATTTTATTATTTATTTTTTTATATTCATCTATATTAAGATTTATTTTATAAATATTTACAAAAACATTTTCATTATTTTCTAAATTGATTTTTAAAGTTTTTTCAATTGCAAAAATTAAAATAATAGCAGCAACCAAATAATTATTGGTTATATTAAATATTTCAAAATTATTAATATCTTCAATCAATAAATCTAACAATTCTCTACTTAATATATATACTTTTTCTAAATATACTTTTTGCGAGATATGATTTTTATTGATTTCTTCTATTTTTTTAAAAGTAAATTCAAAAATAATTCCATGTACAAAAAAGAAAACAATAAAATGATAAATTGAATAAAAATTTAATTTATATTTTAATAAAGTTAAAATAATAACTTCACCATTTCTAATTTCATCTCTTGTAAAATTATATTGAAATTTAGTAATTTCATTATATATTTTAATATAAAAATTTAAATCAGGAATATGAGGATCATTTTCATTAAATTTTGAAGCAATAATTAAACAACATAATGAATATAAATAATAATCATTTTCATTTTCAATTTGTAAATTTTCTAAAGAAAAAATCTTATCCATGAATAATAAAGATAGAAAAAAAGTTTGTGAGTTAAAATCTAATTTATTATTTATATTCCTTATTAAATATAATAAATTTTTTCTTTTTTCTTTATATTTTTGTATTTTATTTGCTGAAATTATAAATTCAATTTCTGAATTTGATTTTGAAATTTCATTAAAAATAAATATTGGAGATAATTCAGTGTCATATTTATATTTAATATGTTTACATGTAATATTCTAATTAAAATTATTTTTATTATTTACTTGTTCGTTTGAAATTGCACCACATTTAATACAATAATTTCCATTTTCAATTTTATGAATACATAAATTTTCATTAGAATTAATTAGTGACATTTTACAATTTTTATTTTAAAATGCATCATTTTAACATTTTAAAATATAAAAATTATTCTCTCAAAAAAAATAAAAAAATAAAATAAAAACAAATTAATAAATAAAAAAGGATGGAAGAACAAAAAGCACAACCAGAAGCACAAGTAATAGAAATTCCACAAGAATTAATTCTAGATGTTGATGATACAATGAAAATAGCAATGAAAGATGTTATAAAAAGAGCTTTTGATGATGAAAAAACACCTTCAAGAATGTGTGAATTTATTAAAGCAAAATTATTAGAAAAAGAAGAAGGAAAATGGAATGTTATTATTGGAACTGATTTTTCTACTATTGTTGTTCATAAAAGTAGAAGATATGGTTTATTTAAAGTTGGTGAATTAAATGTTCTGGTTTGGCAATCTGGTAGTACTACTCTTTAAGAATTTTTTCTTTTATTATTTTTAAAAAAATAACTTAAAATATATTTTTTTTTGTAATTTTTTTTTGATAAATTTTATCTATATATTTTTTATATGAAAATTAATTTATTTATATATAATATGTATGATATTGATATTTATTCATATAAAGAAAATCCTATTTTTAGTTATAGAGATTTTAATATTTTACCTTTAGATGAAAATGATTTGAAAAAATATTATTATGGGAAAGATTCACATATAAGAATGTTTTTTAAATAAGAAAAATCCAATATTAATTAGAAAATTACTGATGAAACATAATGATAGTATTAAAGATAAAAATTTGGAATCAAAAAATCGAAGTTTTATTTTTGATAATTATCCTAAAATTAATCTAAAAAAAGCAAAAATCAATTCTAATATTATTAAAGAATCAAACTTAATAAATAAAAAAATAAAAAAATTTAGGAATAATAGAGCATTAAATGAAGAAAATAGAAAATATAATGAAAATATTTTATTTAATAATAGATTATGTATGAATAAAATAAATAAATTCAATAATTCATTTAAAAAGTGAATCTGTGAAAAATATATCAATTGATAAAATGTATAAATATAATAAAAATAGAAATAATATTCCTTTAATATATAAACCAAATATATATTTTCAAAATTTTCATAGAAAAATTAATTTTGAAGATGCTTTTGGTTATAATCAAACTTTTCAAAGAAAAAATTCATCTGATTTATATAATCTTTCATTATCATATTTGAGGAATAATATTGATAATACTTTAATACTAGAAAAAAAATTAAATTTAATAAACATCATTCATTAAATAACCTTAAGACTCATATTCAATTATTGAATAAATTAAATTTTAATATTGGAAGAAATAATTTAAATAATTAAAATGATAAAGATAAATTAATTAAAGAACAAAATTTAAACTTAAAACAAATTTTATTATATCAAACAAATCAAACATTTTTAAATAAATATCATTTACCAGATGTTAGAAATTGCTGATAATCATAAACTAATTTCAAAAGTCAATAATAGAAATATAAAATTTTTTGGAGAAAAATATAATTCAAATACTTATAATATTGAAGTAAGAATTATTAAAGGAACAAATTATGTTGGTGCTCCATTCAAAATTTCAGAATTATAATCATTTAATATAATTCTTTAAAATATATTTTATATTGATTATTTATAATATTGATTTATTAAATAAATAAAGAATATTTTTATTATCATGTATCTAAGTTATTTTGAATAATTTAAAAATTTTAAATTAAACAATAAAAATATTAAAATTAAATTATATCATTTAATTTTTTTACAAAAAATAATTTAATATTTTATTTTTTTTTAACATTTGTAGGCGGTTTTTTCTTTGGATCTTCAACTTCTTCTTCTTCTTCTACTTTTTCTTCTTCTTTAGGCTTAGAATCTTCTAAACCAATTCTATCAATTAATGACTGTGCATATTCAGGATCATAATAATTAACAATTTCTTTAGGATAATAAGAACAAATAGTATCAGCTAAATTTTTTAAAGGCTCTTGTAATCTATTTCTCATTCCTAAAATTTTTTTCAATCCACCATTTCTTGCAAAATTACTTAATTCAGCTTGATTACCTTTTAAATACTTAGCAAATCTTTCAAAAACCGGAATTAAAATATCATTTGTAGCTACATGAAGAAGAGGTTCTAATTGAGATAGTTCACTAACATGAGAAACTAATTGTAAAAGAGCTTTCTTGCTTTTTTCTTTTAAATCATCAGATGAATTAGGATCCATTAAAAAGAAAACCATTTTTTCCAATGCACCAGTATGAGCAACTTCATTTGCATGAGCAGGAGAATGTCTTCCAATATGATTCATTGCAAAACAACAAGCACATTTAACTTGTGATATATCATTATCCATTGCATCATTTAATACTGTTAATGCTCCTGCATTTATCATTTGCATTGCTGAATCTTCACTATATGAAGCTATATATGCCATTGTTAATATTCCATTAAAACGAGCATCACCTCTTGAATTTGCTATGTAATTTGTTAATACTTGAGGTGCTCCTGCTTGACATATTTCTTTTGCTAATTCTGGACTTTTATTTACTATTTCACTTATACACATTGCACTATTTAATCTTACAATTTCATCTTCATCTTTTAAACAATTTAATAATTTTTGAGGATGAGATATTTTACTTATTACTAAAGTAGCTAATTCATTTGAATGTTTGCATATATTAGTAAGTAAATTAATAACATTTCTTTTTATAGGTGTATCTGTATAATTAATATATGTGCAAATATAATCTAAACCATTTTCTGCCACTGGTTGTGCTAATTGTTCAGTATGTTTACATATATGACATAAAGCCTGCGAAGCAACTCTCTTAAGAACCAATTCAGGTTCTTGTAAGCATAAAATAAGAGAATCAACTGCTCTAGCTTCTACAACACATCTAGCAAGTGGTTCATTATGTTTTGCAATTTGTCCAATAGCAAAAGCAGCAGCTTCTTTAACATTAGGATCAAATTCATTTAAGCATTGAACCATAGGTTCCAAACCTCCAGCATCAACAACAGCTTGTGCTAATTCAACATTATGCATAGCAACAGCTTTAATAACTTGACACGCAGCTTTCTTAAAAAATCTATTTTGTTTTGGAAGTGATTCAACTAATTGGGGTATAATGTTATTATCAGCTATACTTTTACATAGGTCTTCACTGTATGATGCTAATCTTCCAATTGCAATTGCTGCACTTTGTTGTATTGATGGTACTACATCTAAAAGTAATGGTCTTAATAATGCCATTACACCTGCTGAAAATAATGCTTCTACATTTTGCTGATGTGTTGATAGTTCTGCTATTGTTTGTACAAAGCTTATGCGAGCTTTTTGGTAATCTTCAAAACAATGTAATATTGCTTTTGTCATTTTTTTTTTATTTAATTTTTGAAAGTTATATTTTTTAAATTTATTTATTTAGTTTTTTTAATAGGGTTTAGTCATATTAATTTTTTATTTAATCTTTAAACTCAAATAAATCATTTTTTTTTTGCCAAAATTTAATATTTATGAAACACATTCTCTCTTATATTTTCTTAATTGATTAAGCATAGGCTTAATATTTTTACCTTCTTTAGAATATTTCTTAATTTGATCTTCAGCAAAACTAAGAAATTCATCTTGTTCTTTATAAATCAAATATTTATTTAAATAAGTATTATGTTGTTCTTGATTAAAATCAGTAACAGCTCTTTGTCTTCTTTCATCAGCTTGTTTTTTTTGATATTCATATAGATCTCTTTCTTTTTTTCTCCTTTCTAAATATTTTGTTTTTTCTTCTTCTTCCATTTCTTTAACTTGTTTTCTAAATTCTTCAAGTAAAAGATTATCATCAATTTTTTTTTGTTCAATTTTCTCTTTTTTTCTTTTTAAATATAATTGTCTATCTTCTTCAATTTCTTTTTCTAATTGTCTTTTTTTTTCTTCTTTCATTAATTCCCTTGCAATATCTTCTTTCTCTTTTTCTGCTACACTCTTTTGAGTTTTTGCTTCTTCTTCTTGTTTTAATTTTATTAATAATTCACTTTGTCTATCTATTAATTTTTGTTGTTGTGCTTGTTTAAATTCAAATTTCTCTTTTTCTTTTCTTTTTCTTAATTGATCAATATCATCTTTTTTTTTTGCTTCTAATTCAATTTTTTTTCTTTCTTCTTCTTCTTTTAATTTTTCTTTTTCTTTTAATTTTAATAATTCTTCATTTTCTTTTATATAATCTTCTCTCATTTTTTTTTGTTTTTCTCTTAATTCTTTTAATTTTTTTTCTTCTTCTTTTAATTCATTTTGTGCATTCGTTTTAATAATTTGTCCTTCAATATAATTATCTTGCATTTCTTCAATTTTTTTCCTTTTATAATCTTGAAATTGATTTTGAACCATTTTCATATTATTTTCATGGGAAATTTTTATTTTATTTTTTTTTTCAATTTCTTTTCTATCATAATCTTCCATTTTTTTCTTTTCAATATCATCCCAATATTCATCATATAATTTCCATCTATCTTTTATTAATTGACTTTGTTTCATTTGAATATCTCTTTCATGTAAAATATCAGAAAATCTCATTTGACTTACAAAATCTTTAACTGGGGCTTGTTGAAAAAAATATTTTTCTTTTGCTTTTTCAATAACCATTTCTTTTTGTTTAGTTTGATATTTTTCTTCTTCTTCATCTATTTTTCTTCTCATTTTTTCATCTTTTAAAAATTTTCTTTTTTGAAATTCTAATTTTGCTTTTTCTTTATTTTCTAATGAATTTGGCCATTCTTTCATTTTACGTGCATTTATTTCTTTTAATTTTAAATCATATGATTTTCTTATTTCTGCTTGATTTGGTCCTGGTGCAATTGTATTTTTTATTCTTTCTAAATCATTTAATGATATTATTGAAGAATTTTTCATTTTTTTATTTAATTAAGGAGTTATAATAATAAATATTAAATTTTTTATAAATTGTTGTTAATAATATTTTCATTAAAATAAAAATAAAAAATTTATTTTTAGATTTTTATAAGGGAAAATATTTTTTTAAAAAAAAATTATTGAATTTTATATTTTTCTAAATCAACAATAAACTTAGGCTCAACACCTAAATCTTTTAAATATTGAATTTTTTGTCTTTTAATTTTTTCCATTCTCTCTAACCAATCATCTTTCCTTTGTCTATTTTTTCTACCTTCTTCTAAAATTTCTCTATCATAAACTTTATTTTTCTCTTCTCTCAACTTAATCATTTTTAACAAATCATTATTATGTTCATATCTTTTTCTTTTTTTCTCAGCTTCAATTTTTTTTTCAATTTCCATTTCTTGAATTTGTTTTCTAACAATTCTTTCATATTCATCTTGTTCTTGTCTTGCTTGTTCAGCCAATTGTAATTCTTTATCTTTTTTTTGTTTAGCATTTGCTAATAATAAATCATTTAATTGTTTTTGTCTTAATAACATTTCCTCTTTTTGTTTTTTTCTAAATTGTCTTTCTGAATCTTCAAAAGCTCTTTTTGCTCTTAAAGCATCTAATTCAGCACATTTATCTTGAGCTCTTTCTTGTCTTTCTCTTAATTTTTGTAATTCTTTTTCTTTTTCTGCTGCTATTCTTTTTTTTTCTCTTAAATCTTCTTCTTCTTTTTTAGCTTTTTCCATATTATATTTTAATATTTTTAAATCTTCTTCTCTTTCTTGTAATAATTTCTTTTGTTTATTCATTGCACTTATTTTATTACTTTCTTCAATTTCTTTTGCCATTTTTTCATTTTGAATTCTTCTTAATTCTGCTTCTTTTAATTCATCTGCTGCTAATTTTTTTGCAAATTCTAACATTTCTTTTTGCTCTTTTTTTATTAATTCTTGTTCTTTTAATCTTTCTTTTTGTTTTTCTTTTATTTGATCAACTACTACAAGTGAACCTTCTCTATTTGCTTTTTTTCTTTCTTCTTCTCTATCTTGAAATCTTTTTAATTCTTTTAATCTTTCTAATTCCATCATTGTATCTAATTTATCTTCTTTTCTCTTATGAACTTTTTCTAATTCTTTATGTTCTTTTTTTTGTTTTTCTCTTATATGGGCTACTCTTGCATATAAACTTAATTTTTCCATTTCTTTTACTACATCTTCATTATTATCTATTTCCTTTTGTGCAAGTTCTAATAACATTTTTCTTTTTTCTATATTTTCTAAATCAATATCACTTAATTCTATTTTTGGATTTTTTTTATCATAATTTATTATTTTATCTCTTAATGCTCTTGCTTTTGCATTTTTATCATATTCTTGTTCTGATTTTATTTTGGCTTCATTTAATTCTTCTTCTTTTGTTGGGAGATATGCATTTTGTCTTATTCTTTCATAGTCATATAATGTTAAATATGCTGTATCTATTGTTGGTAATTTAGTACTTCTCCATTTATTCTTTGCTTTATTTGAAAATTTAAAATCTGTTAATGTTCTTGAACCATATGCTTCTGCCTAATTTTGTTATATTAGTAGTTACCATTTTTTATATTTTTGTTTGTATTTTTTTATATGATTATTATTATTATTTTTTAATTAATGAATATAATTATTTATTTTTTTTAAATATATTTTTTATTTTTTTAAATGTATGCAAGTATTCCACTAGGACAAAAAATACAACATTTAATACCAATTATACCAGTTTATTTTGTTGTTTTAACAGTAACAATTTCAGTTAATAATTGTATAATATTTGATTATGATATAAAATATCCACTTACTCTAAGAATGATTTCTTTATTAATTTTCAATCCATTTGCATTAATGACTGTAATAACTCATTTAAAAGCAATGTTTACAAATCCAGGATTTGTTCCTATTCCATTTACAAATGAAAAATATTCAAAAGAAGTAATAGAAAATTATGGATTATATTGTAGTAAATGTAGAAATAATAGACCATTTAGAAGTCATCATTGTAAAATTTGTAAAAAATGTGTTTTAAAAATGGATCATCATTGTCAATGGATAGCAAATTGTGTAGGATATAATAATCAAAAAAATTTTTATCAATTTTTATTTTATGCAACTTTCGGTGATTTAATAGGATTTTTATTATTATGTTATGCATCAATATTTTATATAGATTTCTCAATATCAAATAATGTCCCATATGGAGTAAAAATTTCAGGAGTATTAGATTTAATTTATTATATGAAAAGACCAATTTTTGTTGTTTTTGGAATTTTATGTTCAATTAGTATGGTTATTTCAATTGGTTTTTTATTTATGAAACAAACAAGAATGCTAATGGAAAATCAAACTACTATTGAAAGGAAATTATATCCTATTTGGGAAGAAAGTATTTTTTATATTAATAATGAGGAAAAAGCTTTTAATAGTGTAATGGGTGAAACTTATTTAGAATATTTTTCATTGAATTTTTATGATAGATATGGGAAATATACTCCTTTAATGAAATCTTTATCTTCTTTTGATATTGATAATAAGGGTATTGAAATTGAAGTTAAGGTTCTTGAAAATGAAAAAAAGAAAAGTGATAATAAAGAATTATATCATCAATTAGATAAAAATTAGTTTTTTAAATTTTAATATATTTAAATTTACTAAAATTTTTATTATTTATTTTCAAATATAATAATTTAAATTGGTTATTAATAAATAAATAAATTTCATTATTTCTCAAACAAAATAATTATGAAAGTCTCAAGAATTAAAATACTAGAACCTTTAAAAGATGAAAATCATTTAACTCACATAAATGAATATATTAAACAAGCACAGAAATTATATAAAGAAGAAAATGAGAAATATAAATATCAAACATTTTCCCAATCATATAATTTCCCAAAAAAATTCCATATAACATCAAATTCAACAACAAGAAGAAAAAATCCAAGATTATATAATTTAAGATATACAAATGAAAATTTTAATGTTGCAAAAAAAATAAATGAAATAAAAACATTAACAAATAAATCATATCAATCAACAGATCCTTTTATGAAAAATAAATTAAGGGTTGCATTTGATGCTTCAAATGCAGATATTGTATTTGAAGCTAAAAAACAAATTGCTGATTACAAAAGAAAAAAAGAAAGTATTTTATTAAATACATTTGATTCTATTAATGAATTTTATAATGAAAAAAAACAAACTGCAATTGATAATGTGATTATTAAATTACTAAATGATGAAAGTAAAAGATTAACATTAATTGATAAAGAAAATAATAAAAAAGTTGAAAATTATAATAAATTAGATATTTATAATAATATTAGTTTTGAAGATTATTCTCAAAAACAAAAAATAATAATGAAACAAATTGATAAAGCATTAAATTCAATAGAAGAAAAATATAGGCAATTATTAATACAAGAAAGAAATGAAAATAATATTATGAATTCATTAATAGATGATATGAATAAAAAATTGCATCAAATGGAAGATTTAAGAATTTATGCTCAATTTGTAAATGATGTATTAAATGATGATAAAAAATTTGATCCTCCTCTTTTAAAAGTTGATGATGAATTTTTAAAATCACATCATCAAATTATTACTACTGAAGATTTAGTTAAAGAAGCTTTAAAACATTATAATTTTTTAATTGATCCTAAAAATGAAAAAAACAATAATCAAATTTTAAAATTAATGGAGGATCCTTTAATGTTTATTGATGAATTTCATAAAATTGAAAATAAAATTATTAAAACTTTAAAAAAATATGAAATTAAACAAAATGAAAAAAGGAAAGTAAGAAATGAAAGAAAAGAAATAATAAATGAATTGCAAAAAAGATTTGATTTTTATAACAGCGAATATTTAATGTATGATAAACAATTAAAAAAAGAGATTGAGGATTATTCAAAAATAGCAACATCAAAATTAACTGATAATTCAGATATGTTTCAATTAATAAGAGAATTACATACAGCATATTTTTCAAAAGATCATAATTTTATTGGTACAAGAATTTATTTTAATAGACAAAATAAAATGCAAATTGAAGAAATTGTAAAAGAAATTATTCTAAGATGTAAAAATGATGAAAGGAAAATAAATGGATATATTAGTAATTTTGAATATTATGAATTGCATGATCCTAATTTTGCTCCTATTATTGTTCAAAGGAAAAAAGACAATAAATTATTTAAATTAGAAAATACAAGAAATAAAATTGATGAAGAATTAGAAGCTAAAAATTTGGTATCTAAGAAAAAACAAGATAAAGTTATTATTAAATACAGACAATCATTACCTCCTCCATTTAGATTAACAAAAAAAAAAGTAATAGTAGATGATGATGATGCAAAAAATAAAGAAAATAAAGATTTAGAGTTATTATTTTATTAAAATTAATATAAAAATTCATTTTATAAAAGTGTATTTAATATCAAATGAATATTTATTAAATTGAAATTAATTATTTTAGTTTTAATTATTTTAAAATATACTTTATTTAATAATGAAATCACAATAAAGATACTATTTAAATCACATTTTTTAAATAATTTAAAATAAATTCAATATTGAAATAAAATATATTTAATTATTAAAATTTAATATTTTATTCATTTAAATACTAATTTTAAATGAATATTAATTTATTTGTTTTTAGTATAAAATTAATATTTTTTATAAAATAAAAAAATGAACCCTCCAGTAATTCACACAGTAAATAATAATAATAATAATTTCCCTGGTTCAGGAATGCCTCAAATAGATTTAACAACAAAAATAAAAATATGGTGGGATTCAGTTCCTCTTTTTATAAAATTTATAATACTTTCAACATCAATTTTATACATATTAAATTTATTCATTCCTTTTATTTCATTTTTTTTTGCAAATATTCCATATTATACAATTTTAAAATTCCAAATATGGAGATTAGCAACAAATGCTTTTATAACAACTTCACTATTAAATATAATATTCGCATTTTTAAGTTGGATAAAAGATGCTTGTGATTTAGAAAAATCAAATGGTACTTTAAAATATATGTTAATATTTTTTATGAATTCTATTTTAATTCAAATTATTTATTCTCTTCTTTTATTATTCATTAGTTTAGTTATTCATAATAAATCAGTTTTAAAATTAAATTTAATATCCGGTTATGTAGAAAATAATGGTTTATGGCCAATTATAATGTCAGAATTGACTTTATTATGTATGATGAATCCTGAAAATCCAATTAGAATATTTTTTTTTCCTTGTGAAGTAAAAGCAAAATATTATCCAATTATATTATTTTTATTATTTATGTTATTTAATGGAATGCAAATTGACTTTCCAGTATTATCAGGAATTTTATATGGTTTCTTATATCATTATTTCCTTAAAAATAAATTACAAATCTCAGATCAATATATTCAAAAATTAGAAAAGTCATTTTTATTTAAATGGATGGTTAAAATGAAAGGTTTTGTTTCTTTAAATAATAATATAGGTCCTGCTATTCCTGTTGTTATTGCTCCTGTTAATAATAATAATAGTGTTGATAATTTTTCAAATAATACTAATAATCAAGGAGGAAATTCAGGATTTGTTCCTTTTAGTGGTAAAGGTGTTGCTGTTGGTGGTACTTTAGGAATGGATAATGGAGAATATTCTGGTGTTAGTCAAAATTCAAATGGGCCTTAAATTTTGATTGTTTTGATAGTAATTTTTATTAATTAAAAAAAGAATATGTATTAAATTTATATTTTGTTTTTAAAATAATTTAAAAAAAATTTAAATTTCAAAAAAAAATGAATGACATAAAAATTCCGCTTCAATATAATTTCAATAATTACAAAGGAAAAAAAAAATCTTTACCTATAAGTATAAATAGTAATATGGTCCCATCTCATTTTATATTTAAAAAACCAACTTCTAAAATAACTTCTTCATATTTAAGTATAGGACAAAAAATTCAAAATCAAAATTATCAAAAGAACAAATCAAATATATCAAATAATATAATGAAAAATCACTTATTAATTAATAGTCATAGCCATTTATCAAATAATTCAACATTTAAAACTAATCAAAATTATACATCTATTATAAATTATCCCAATTATAAAAACAATTCAAATTCTTCAATTAGTTATAGAAACAATTCAAATACAAAAAAAACACCAAATTATAATAAAAAAACAAAGCTAGAAATTAAAAATAATCATAATTATAATTTTCAAAATGAAAAAATTAAAAATTCTAGTTTAATTGCAAGTAAAGCAATTGAAAAACCAGTTATAACAAATTTTAAATTTAAACACAATCCAACATATTCAAATATTAATTTAAGAAATAAAAATAATTTTATAAATGAATTCAACAATGATAATAATAGATATTCAAATATTAATAAATGTAAAAAAAATAATCAAAGTTGTACTAATTCATTTATTCCATATAATAAAAGAATGCTTTCTCATGAAAATATTTCTATTCCAATCAACCAAAAATTGATTAATCATAGAAATAAAGAAATTGAAATAAATAAAGAACATTTATTTAAACATACACATTCTATTACAATTAATAAAATTGAAATGAATAATTTTTTAAAAAATACAATAGAAAAAAAAGAACAAGATAAAAAGAAACAAAATTTAAAAGGTAAAAATCAAAATAAAAAAAATAATATTCCAAGAGCAGAAATAAGAATTGATTTAAATAAATTTTTACAAGGAATAAAAATACATAAAAATGAATTAGAAGAAAAAAAACAAGAAGAAAAAGGAGAAAAAATAATTAAAGGAATTCATCAAAAATCAAATTCAAAAAGTAGTATTAAAGAAATTGAACCTTTATTATGTATTGATAAAAATGATGAAAGTACTAAAAAAAATGATGAAGATAAAAAAGTAATTTTAAGTGAGCCAAATATTATTAGAACAAATAAAAATATTTTTAATGAAGATAATGGATTATTTAATAATTTGTTTAATAATAATAATTTATATGATTTAACAAATGACGTTGATGATAAATTCGATGATTTAAATTCAATTGTTAGGAAATTAAAGTTTAATTTTGTAATATTAAATAAAGAAAGTATATTTTCTAAAAGTAACAAAATTTATAATCATTATAAAGAATTTTTTGATTTTGATTATGAAAAAATTCATTTAAAAAAATATAAAAATGGATATTTATCATCAGGAAAAGAAAATAATAAAGTGTCTGATAGAAAAAATTATAATAATATTTCATTTAGTACTCAGTCTGGTTCTTCATGTAAAAAAGCATTTCAAAATTCAAATACTATTATATCGCCTATAACTAATAAATTTGATTTAAATAATTTATAATTATTAAAAAATAAAGAAATAATTTATTTAAAAAATTAATTATCATAAATTTATTTCCTTGTTTATTATTTTAATTATTAATATAATTTCTACGTCATTAAAATAATTATACTATTATATTTATCAATATAATACAAGAATTAGAAAGAGAAAAGTAATGAAATTTTAAATTTTGAAAATTTATTTAAATATAAAAATATTATGCAAATATTCATGATTAAAAAAATTAATGAAATATTTTTTATAATAACAAATATTTTTATACTGTCTTTTTTTATAAAAAAATACCTTAAATAAAAACAATAAATAAATCATGAAAATATTTCTTATAGAATGTTTGGCAAATATTATAAAAATATTTTTTGTATATAAAATTTTTTCTTTTGTTGGAATAATTTTAGGAATCCCTTTAACATATATAATATTCACTACATATCATTTTTTAATGAAAAAATTATTTAATCTAGAATATTTATCATTTGATAAGAGTTTAATTGGATATTGCTCTAGAGATCAATATAATATTAATTTAATTATGTTTTTTGAAGGAAATTTCAATCAAGATGAAATAAAAAAAGCAATTGAAGAAAGACTAATTAATCAAATTCCAAAACTTCACTCAAGGGTTGTTTATAAATTTTTCAATTATTATTGGAAAGAATTTACTCCAAATGAAGCAATGAAACAAATATTTTTTACATCTTTAAAAACAAAAGATGATATAGATTATTATTTAGAAAAGCATTTAAATTTTAGAATAAATACATTAGAAACTTTTCCTTTTGAAATAAGAATAATAGAATTTACTGAAAAAACAGACTCAACATCAGGAGCAATTCATTTTAAATTTGATCATATTTTAAGTGATGGTCTTGGATTATTAAGTTTATGTTTTTGTTTATGTGATGATTACTCACCTGAAATTTATCCTAAAATTCTAAGAATAAAATATTCTTATTCATTCATAAGAGAAATTTTAGATACAATTTTATTTCCTTTGTTTTCTTTTTATGTATTATTTGTTATAATAACATCATCAAATGAAAGAACAGAATATAAACCAATGTATAATTATCATCATTATGGTATTTCTAGATTTAAAATGAGTGATTGGTATCCTTTAAATTCAATGAAGAAATTAAGATCTAAATATTCTGTTAGTTTTAATACTTGTGTTGTTGGCATTTTATTAAAAGTTCATAAGGAATTATTAGAAAATATTAATTATTTAAATGTTATTATTCCATGTGGCCATACTACTCTTCCTTTAACTGTTAAAGATGTTAAATTAAAAAATTTAGCTCAAGGTTTTATGATGTGTTTACCTTGTATTAAAGATTTTAGAGAATTATCACAATTACATAAAACTATTAATTCTCATATTTTTAATACAACTTTAACTTCAATTCCTATATTAGCTTTTAGAATGTTGTCTGAATTTTTACCTGTTAAAATATTAAATTTTATTGGGAATAACATTATTTTTAAAGCAGATATTTTAATCAGTAATATTCCTGGTCCTGAATCAAGACTTAAAGTTTGTGGATGTGAAATGGTTGATTGTTATCCTGTTGTTAGTCCTGGAAGAATGAAAGCTTTTTTTACTATTTCAAGTTTTAATGGGTATTTTAGGTATATTGCTGCTTTTGATAAGAGTGTTAAATATGATTTAAATGATTTTATGAATGAAATAAATGAAATAATGAATGAAATAAATAGTATTGAAATTGTAGATTAGATTATTATTTTATTTATTTAGGTGTATGATATTGTCAATCAAAAAAAAGATATATAAAATAATAATAAGAAAGGTTATATTATTTATTATAAAAAATAGGTGAAATCTTAATTATTATTCATCATTTAAAATTTATAAATAATTAAATATAATAAATTAGAACTAATTTTTAAATTGGATTTTATTTTTTAAAATATTATCTTCCCATATTTGCTTTTTTTCAAAATTTTCACTAATTTTAGTAGCATCTTGAATTATTTCTCTAATATTTCTTTCATTAGGAAAAGAAAGAAAATTTAACATAATCATACCTCTTCCATCTTCATTTTCCATAATTTGTTTTTTTAAATTAATTATCATTGAAGAACATAAATGATCTAAAAAATTAAATCTATTTTTATCATAATCAACACCTTTAACAGTAAATTCCACAAACTCATAAAAAAAAATACAATCCCAAACCCATATAGTATTATTAATATTTAATTCTCTATCCAACATACATAATATCCATCTAAATAAAAAAATATTTGGTTCAATACCATTTTCAATTAAAAAATTTTGATATTTACTGTCTAATTTTTTTAAATCGAAATAAAATATTTTTTTAATTCTTTTTCCCAATTCATTTTCTTCACTATTCATAACTTGTTCTAAAGTAGTAGTATTAATATCAAAATCAAATCTTTTTCCTCTATATCTTTCAATATTATAAGTATATAAAATAGTTAAATCTCTTCCCATAACTTCTTGATAAATTGTATATAAATCAGCTTCAAAAAATTCTTCATTTGTAATATAATCATATAAAATATTAATTTGTTCTTCATTTTTTTTTTCCATTGAAAAATTAAAATCTGATAAATCATTTAAAGTCAAAGAAGGTAAAAAAGCATAAAGTAAAGTTCCTAATATTTCATTCATACCTTGACAATAAGAAGGTTCTGGTATTCCTTTGCTGAAAACGTATAATATTTTACATAACATTTCTTTTATTTTTGGATTTTTATATAAATCTAATTCTTGAAATGTTCTATCAACATCTAATTTAATTAAAGCTAATAAATCTCGATCTTCTTTTGGAATTAAATTAAATAAATTTTCATATTTATCTGTTCCTTTTTTTTCTTCACAGTTTATAAATGGAATAATTTGATCATTTTTATTTAAAAGTCTATTTAATTTTAATTTGTATTGCTTTCTTGATTGATCCAAATTACTTTTCCATGAATCTGGGTCATTATATGGGAGAATATTTAAAAAAATTTTATATAATGTTGAACGAAATTCTGATAATATTGTTCCATTTAAACATTTCTTTCCTATTTGATAAAAAGATATTTTTCCATTTAAATAATTATTTAATATATTTCTTGGGTTTTCATATCTGTGATTAAATCTGTCTATTTTTTCTCTTTTTTGTGTTTTTTGATTGCTCATTTTTTTCAAAATAATTTAATATTAAAATTTAATTTTTTATATTAATTTTACTTTTACATAAATTTCAATTTTTTATATAGGAAATTTCTTTAAATTAAAAATATAATATTTTTTATAATATAATATAAGAATTAAGTTATACTTTCACTCTCTGAATAACTTAATAAAGATTCTTGAATTTTATTTTTTTGAACTTTAGAATCAATTATATTAGTATTATTATTTATAACTATTTGTTTTGAATTATCAATATTTTCTTTAACATTAGTTTTATTTATTATATTACAACTTTGAACATATTTTTCAAGTTCTCTTAATTTTCTATTAGATAATTTATCAATATCAAATTCAAAATATTGATTATTTCCATTTTTACATTCTGAACCTTTATCAGTTAAAAGTTTAATAATTCCTTTTAATTGTTCTTTATTTAAATTTCTAATTGCATTTCCTAAAGCATTTTTTTCATCATATGTCATATTTTTTTCTAAAATATAATTTTTATGAATAATATTATAATTAGATGAATTTGGATATATATTATGACCTTTATATTCATTATTTTCTTTTTCAAGTCCATTTAATTTATTAGTAAAATCATTTAAATTAAAATCATTAATTTTGTGAACTTTTTCTATATTAAAACTCATTTTATTAACTTTATTATAAATTTTTTCTGCGATTTCTGACATTTGAAATGTTTTATTATATATATCGGGATTTAATGTATTTTGTTGAAAATAATATTCCCATACTTCTCTTAAATCTTTTAATAATTCTGAATAATCATTATATTTACTATTTTTTATATTTTTTTCTATTAATGTTAATGAAGGTAAAATTGATGATGTGTTATAAAATATTCTTGCTAAAGGATTTTTTTTTATTTCATCTATACATAATTGACATTTTTGGTCTATTCTTTTGTCTTTATTCCTATTTTGAACATTATATTTCCTTTTTTTTTTAATAACAGTATTATTATTATCCATATTGTTATAATTGTGGTTATTTTTTTTAGTATTATAATTCAAAAATTTTTTATCATTAATATTATTTATTGTATTATTATATGGAGTATTATTTGTATTATTATTTGTATTATTATTTGATATTATATTTTGAGTTATATTATTTTGATTATTATTATTTTTATTAATATTATGATTATTTGGAATGGAATTATTTTTTTCTAAATTTTTTATTATATGTTTTTTTAAATTTTCAATTCTTAATTCATTTGATTTTACAAAATCTATTGATCTTAGAATATTATCTTCTGTTTCTAATTTAATTCCAAAAGGTAATCTTTTATTTATTAATATACATTCTAAAGGAGTTAACATAAATTGTCCATTTTTTAAATTATCATTTATTTCATTTTTTTCATTCATTAAATTTTATTTAAAAATTGGAATTAAATTTCAATTTAAATAGGCATGAGATAATAGCGGTATAGTAAATAAAAAAATAATTTAAAAAAATTAAAAAAAAATAAGATTAAATAATAAAAATAAATCTCAAAAAACAAAATAATTAAAATAAAATATATAAATTAAAATAAAAAATCAATGTCAGACACCCTATCAATCCCAACAGCAAAATCAATAATAGCAGATTTACAAAATCCAGAAACAAAAATAAAAACAAATGCAATAAAAAATATACAAATATTAATAGATCAAATAGGACATGATAGATTTAGAAAAGAATTTTTACCATATTTAATAAATTGTCTAGATGTAGAAGAAGATGATTGTTTACTTGAACTATCAAAAAATCTAGGAATTTTTTTGGAAGGAATTGGTGGCAAAAATTATATTCATGATTTATTTCCTTTATTAGAAACTATTTTACATACTGATGATATTGCAATTAGAAAAGGAATTAATTTAAGTATTGAAATTATTTTACAAAATAATAGTGAAAATGAATTTAAAAATGATATTATGAAATTAATTATTGATTTATCTAATTCTGAAGATATTGGTTTTAAAAGAAATTCTTGTTCCTTAATTGGTACTTGTTATGGAAGTTTTAGTGATAAAGAAAGAAAGGAAATGATGAAAATTTTGAGAAATTATTTAAATTCTAATAATCAAATGGTTAAAATTGAATTAGTAATGTGTATGAAAAAAATATCTTGTTATATGGAAAGAAATGACTTTCAAGAATTTTTTGAAAAATTATTTATGGAAAAAAATGATACAATAAGATTTAATTTAATGGATTCAATAGAAAATTTAAAAAATGTAATTAATATAATGGATTATGGTGAATTTCTCTCAAATATAATACCAAAATTAGCAAATGATGAAAGTTGGAGAACAAGATTAACTTTTTCAGATAAATTACCAATTATATGTTCATTTGGTTCATTAATTCAAAATAATGTAAATGATATTAGAAATATAATAATTAATTCATATGCAAAAGTAATTGAAGATCCTGAAGCAGAAGTTAGAACAAGTGCTTGTAAAAATTTAGAAAGAATTTCTGAAATTTTAGGTAAAGAAAATAATTTTACTAAAGTTTTATCTAAATTAAAACCTTTATCAAAAGATGAATATACTTATGTTAGAAATGCTTTAGCTTCTAATTTATTATTAATGTGTCCTTTTGTTGATAAGAAATTAACTAATGATTATATATATCCTATTTTTTCAGAAATGATTAAAGATTCTGATCATGATATTAGAATGGTTCTTATTAAAAATTTAGATAAATTAAATGAAGTTATGAATATTGATAATATTGTTCAAGGCATTATTCCTTCTTTAATAGAAATATCTAATAATAAAAATTGGAGAATTAGAAATCAAATTGCTGAAACTATTCCAGTTTTAGGAAGGATTTTAAATAAAAAAATTTTTATGGAAAATATTTTAAATATTTGTATTAAATGGCTAACTGATAATGTTTATGCAATAAGGGAAACTGCTTGTAAATTAATGAAAAGATTATATGATATTTTCAAAGGAGAAGATTTTGAAAAAAAATTACTTGCTAAATTATCTCAAATGATTAAATCTGAAAGTTATTTAATTAGAATTACTGTTACTATTTTAATTAAAGAATTTGTTAATGATGAATATAATTATGATTTCTTAGAAAAAAAATTATTCCCTTATGTTATGAGACTTTCAAAAGATAAAATTGCAAATATAAGAATGAATTGTGTTATTATTTTGAAGAAAATGAGTAAAATTTCAAAAAATAGAGATATACTTAAAGATATATCCCAATTATTAGATGAATTGAAAAGGGATAGAGATATTGATGTTTTATATGCAATAAGTGATAATTAAAATAAATAAATAAAAAAATTTTATTAAAAAATTTTAAAAATATTATTTAATGAATATTGGAAAAAAAATAAAAACTTTATTAATAAGTAATCTAATCTTCTTATAATGAAATTATTAATAATGATAATTAATGTAAAGATTATTTTAAATAATATAAGTTATAAAAATAAATATTTAAATAAAAAAATTCTTTTGATAAAAATAAAGGTTTTTTTATAATATAAAAAAATTATTAAATTCAATTAATATAAAAAACTTATATTACAAAAGTATTTTTTAAAACCAAATCATATTTAAAATGAATAAATTTTTTAATTATAAAGTATTTTACTTATTTAATTCTTATTTTTATCATATATATTACTATCCTTATCAAAAGATGCAGTCATTGGTTTTTGACTATAAATTTCAAAGAATAATTTACAGATTTCTTTTAAAGCAAAGGTAAATATCAAATAATATATTAAAATAAAATATTTACAATAATCAAGAAATATAAAATTCAATATTATATTTTTACTAAAATCTTCATTTGATATAGAAACAATTAATACAAAATTTATATATAAAATTCCAAATGCTACAGAGATTAAACTAATAAATATATTTAATGTTCTGTAAAAATAATTTAAAACCAAAAAACTAATAAGAAAAATTAATAATTCTATAATTAAATAATGTGAAAATTTATATATTCAAAAATAATAATTATAAAGAATTAAAAAATATAGTTAATTGCAATTATATAATTGGATAAAATACAATTTATTGTATTAATTGTATTATGTATATTATTAATAATTTCAATAATTTATGGAATATGAATATTTTAAATAAAGTAAAAAATAAAAATATAATAATAGCAAGTATATCATTCTCATAATTAATGTTTCAAAATTTTATACCTAAAATAGGAATCAAGCAAAGTATAAACAAGATAACTATATTTAAAACTACATTATTTTTTTAAAAATAAGATGAGTGTCTTTATGTTGATAATATCCATAAATTGTTACAAAAAGAATGGGTTCTATTGAATAAATAATATATTTTTTTTAAAAACTGCATTACATTAATATCAATTGGGACTTTTTTTTTTCTTTAATAAAAGTATTTCTTTCTATATAAATTGTATATATAACTGTTTCTTGATATTAGAAGACATAATTAAATGTTATAATAATTTTTTTTAAAATTGAAATTAAAAAAGACAGAAAAAAAAAATAAATTTAAAATTTTAAGGATTTGGAAAAATAAAAAAGATAAATAATGAATTCAAAATTATTTTATATCATATTTTTTTAAAATTTATTATTTAATTCATACTTTATGAAATCACATAAATTCATTTATTAATTAAATGAAAAATATTCACCTACCATACTCCTCATAATAATTTACATATTTATCCCTATATCTATTTTCTATTTTAAATTTCATTATATTCTTGCATACTCTAAAAGAATGAAATTCGAAAATAAGCAAGAATGGTAATACCAATAATAAAAACACAAATAAGCATAATTATTATAACTGTCAATTAAAATAATATTCTACATCCTTAATTTTAACTCTACCATAAAATTATCTAAAAACAAACAAAAACTAGAGAAATTAGATGAATTAAATTCTTTCAAGTATGTATAAAATGAGATAATAAAATTCAATTAATAAATTCAAAAATTCTTAAACCATTGGATTTACTGAATTATCTCACATTGATTATTTAAAATTTCCACAAAATATCACACAAAACTAAATTTATAAAGAGTAAATATTACACACATATAATAATGATAACCTTCACTTCTTTTATTTTTTTATTAAGTTATAACAATCAAAAAAAAATAAATCCATCACAAAATTCATAAAATTTTTTTTGAAAAAAATTTTTTGATATGTCTTTAACATACAATGAAAAATAAAATCTAAATATTTTGCCAAAAAATAACGTTAAGAAACAATTGGTAAACAATATAATTCATATTATTATTATTTTACTATCTTTATCTACTTTATCTGATTTAATAAAATTACTATGATTATTTGATTTTCACAAAAAAATTTTTATTTTTTATTATAAGATTTATAATATTATTAAAATAATTATTGTTTTAATATTTTTTTGATTTAATTATAAATTTAAAAATGAATGAAATGTTAGCAAAGATGAAAGCAAAAATGGGAGAAACTGATAATGCAATGGATTTAAATGTTGATGATGATTTATTAGAATTAGAAGAAGAAGTTTTTGGGAAAAAAAAATCTAAAAAGAAAAAAAAAAATGATGATAGTATTGATTTATCTGATTTAGAAGATGAAGATATAGAAATTGAGGAACAACCAAAGAAAAAAGAAAGAATGAATAAAAAAGATTTAGAACTTGATGATGATTTAGCTGCTTTAGAAAAAGAAGGACTTGATGATGTTGAAGATGATGATAGTGAAAAAGAAGAAAAGAAAGAAATAAAAAAAGAAATAAAACAAGAAGAAAAGAAAGAAATAAAAAAAGAAGTTAAAAAAGAAGAAAAGAAAGAAATAAAAAAAGAAATAAAACAAGAAGAAAAGAATGAAGGAAAAAATGATATATATCAAGAAAAAACTGAAAAAATATATCATGTAGTTGATAGAATGAAATGTATAAGTGTATTACAAAATGAAATGGAATTATGTGATCAAATTATTAAATATAAAATTGATAATAAATTTGATGATGAAGATATTTGGGAAAATAAAAAAGCTTTAGTTAATATAAGGTTTAATAATTATAATACTTTTGTTCAAGAAGGTTCAATTTCCATGGCAGATTATTTTAAAATTATAAATGAAGAATTAGAATATGAAAAAAAATTGTTAAATTTAATAAATAAAGATAAAGGTCTTAAAGATTTTGAAATTCCAGAATTAAAAAATAGAATTAATAAAAGAATTGAATTAATCAATTGTGAAATTTCTCAACTAAAAGAATCAATGGGAGAAGAAAACAAAGAAGAAGTAAAAAATGAAGAATCAAAAACTGAAGAAGCTAAAACTAAAGAATCAAAAAGTGAAGAAAAAAAAACTGAAGAATCAAAAAATGTTGAAACAAAATTTGAAGAGTCAAAAAAAGAAGAAGTAATAAAAGAAGAAATCAAAAAAGAAGAAATAAAAAAAGAAAAAGAAAAAAAGGAAGAAGTAAAAGAAGAAGAAGAAGAAAATTCAGAATATTCAAAAGAAGAATTAGAATCATTAAAACTTGTGACAAAAAGATTAGAACAATATAAACTAGGGATAAATTATGCAAAAGAAAATGATTTTTCATATGTAGATTTAATAAATAATGCAAAAATATTAAATGAAATAAAAAAACAAATAGAATCTCATAATTCAAAAGATGTTGATATGAAAAAAATTCCTTCTACAATAAATCCAGAAATTGTTTTTGGTTATTCTTTAAAAGAAAGAATATTAAAATATAAAGAATTAATTGATGGTTTATTTAAACAAAGAACTGAATTAAGATATGAATTAGATTTAAAATTAGAAGAAGCAAAAAAAATTCCAAAATCAAAATTAAAAAAAGAACAAGGTAAAATAAAAGAATTTTTAGATAAGAAAAAGGCTTTAATTACAAAATGTGATGAACAATTAAAATTAGTTAAAGCTAATTTACAAGATAATTGGATTCCTGCCCCGCTATTTATTAAAGAAGATAAAATTGAAAAAATAGAAAAAATAAATAAAGAAATTCCTCCTAATCAAATAAAAATTTTTATTGGAAAATTACTAGAATATAAAATTAATAAAAATACACATTTTATTGAATTAAAACTTGATTTAAATAAAGAATTAAAAGCAACAATTGAAGAAAATAAAGAAAAAAATTTTGATAAATCAATAACATGGGATATTGATAAAGCAGAATTTAAACATTTATATTCAAAAGAATTAACAATTGAATTAAAATCAAAAGGATTTTTTAAAAATCATGTTGAAGAAACAATTAAAATAAAATTATCAAAATTAAAAAATGATTTAATAATTGAAGATGAATTTAAATTATCTAATGATAAAAAAGCAAAATTAGAAGTTAAAATTGAAATAAGAAATCCTTGTATTGGACAAGTTATTGAAGAAAAAGTAATAACGTTTTATCGCATTACAAAAATGTATCCTTCTTTTAAAATATTTCTATTGGAAAATTTAAATAAAAATAAAAAAGAAGAAAATGGAAAAGAAAAAAAAATAATTAATGAAAAACCAAAACAAACCAGTCAAGAAGTAAAAAAAATAGAAAGTCAAAATTTACAAAAACAAAAAAGTAATACTCAACAAAATCAAAAACCAACTGAGAAAAAAGTAGAAAATAATAAAAATGAAAATAAAGTATCAGAAAATAATTCTAATATAGAAAAAATAAAACAAATGCCTGCAATTGATAAAAGTAAATTTAAAACTGAAGAATTAAATGATCCTGATATAATTGATAATTTAGTTTCTATTTCTGTTTTAGAATATAAAGATAAAGAATTAGGAGAAAAAATAAAAAAAATTGAAACTAGAATTCCAAGACAATTAAGAGAAAAAAGTAATAGAATAAAAGTTAAAATTCAATTTTTAAAAAATGCTTTAGGAGATACAATTTCACCTCAAGGTTATGTTAATATTATGAAAAACCAATTAGAACATGATAAATTACTTTATTTTTATTTTGTACAACAAAATGAAAATGATAAAGCTAATATTGTTAAATATAGAATTCAAATTCTTAGTGAGGAATTAAATGAAACTGAAAAATTTATTAAACAAGGAGGTGGGGAATAAAAAATTTTTAGATTTTAATATTTACATTAAATAATAATTTAATAAAAAATTAAAATTAAAAAACTTTATATTATTATATTAAAATAACTAAATTTTATAAATCTTTTAATATTTAATAACTTAATTAATACAAATAATATATATTTAATATATAGTTTTTTATTATTATTTTTAAATTTAAAATTATTATATTAATAAAAAGTTAACTTAATCTGAAAACATAGGAATAAGCTTGTGTTAAAATTCTTAACCATTTTGAAGGATTATATTTTTTATCATTTGTCAAAATATTACATTCTTTAATTTGAACTTTACTTAAATTAAAATTAGGAATATCAAAAGAAATGGTAATAGGACCTAATTCTTTTTTAGCATTTGCAATTTTATTATCTAATAGTGTAATTTTAGTAATTAATTCTTTATTTTGTTCACCTTGTATTTTTCCTATTTTCCAATAACAAATTTTTTCACTTTGAATATAATCTGTTTTTTGAATAATAGGATTTAATTTATTTAAAATTTTACTATCTTTTTCTAATTGAAAATGAACATTATTTGTATTTTTTGGTACATTAAATTTAACTATTACATTTCCTGCAAAAAATTTTTTATCAAAAGTACTTTGAAGATTAATTTTTAATTCAATTTTATAATTATCATCATAAATAGTAGGATAAATTTTAAAAGGAGGAGTAAATTCATTATTCATTGAATAATTCATTAAAGTAAATTCACCATCAGGAGGAGTTATAAAAATAATTCTTGAATTCTCAAATCCTTTATATTGTACTTTTGGATGAAAATTATAATTATTAATGCAAGGAATTGAGGAATTCATATAATTATTATTTGAAATTTTAAAATCATCACTTAAAATAATTTTCAATTCTGGATTATTTTTTAAATAACTTTTCATTTTAATAAAACCATCAATTCCCATATTTACTAAATTTCCTTTTGAATTATATAAAACTGTAATTTTTTCAATAATATCAATAAATAATTCATTTTTTTTCTTTTCAACAACTTGACTAATTGGTTTTTTAATATATTCACTATTTTTCACTCCACTATTAATAAAATTATTAATTGGAGACATAACACTAATATTCATCATCATAACAGGTTCAGTAAAAACAAAAGTTTTTATATCTTCAGTAGAATTTAATTGAGGATATCCAAAATCAAACATTTCATTAATAATTTCATAAATTAAAACAAAATTTTTTCTTATACTTTCTTCATTTAAAACACCACATTCATCTTTTATTACTTTTTGTAATCTGTTTAATATTTCTAAATAATAACATGGTGAAATATTGTCTAATGTAGCTAAAACTATGTACATATCACTTTTTTTTACATAAACAAAATTTACTCCTTCACAATTAAATATGGGAGATATTTCATTTTGAGATAAATTTACTTGACGGAAAAATACTTCATTTATTTTTTTATTTATATCTCTACGGAAATCCCTAAATATTATTGTGTCTCCTCGAAGAGATAAAAAAAATAATTGACTTATTGCCATTTATTTTAATGTTTTTTTTGGGTTGAAAAAATATTTAATTTTTTTTAATTTTAGTTTTTTTAATTATAGAAAAAGAATTTTTTATTTAATTATTTATTTTTTTTTGTATTCATATCTCTTTGAATTTGGTTTAATAAAGCAAATTTAGTGGATATTGAATCATATAATAAAGAAGAAACTTTATTTACAGTATCATATTCAAAATTATTTGAATTTCTCAATTTCATTAATTGCTCTTCTCTCTTTGCTTGAGTCTCATAATTTTCTGCTTTTATTTTTAATTCATTTATATGATTTAAATATTGATCTTTAGAATTACTTATAAATTGTTTTTGATATATTTTTTGCCTTGGTGTATTAAAGATTTTATCTTTTTGCCTTAAATAATCAGGTCTAATTTGTAAAGGAATCCTTTTATCAACATTATATCTATTGTCTATTATTAATGGTCTTGCTCTTTGTTTAACTGAAAAATTTCTAATTTTTTGCTTTAACTTTTTATATTTTAAATTATCTAATTTATTTCTTTGGGTTATTTCACTTGATGAACTTTTAATTTTTTTATTTCTTAAATCTTGATTTGATTTACTATTTATGTTATTTACATCTAAATCTAATGTTCTTTTTTTATTTCTTTCTTTTAATTTTTCAATATTTATTTTATTTGCTATTTTTGAAAATTCTCTTCTTTTTATATTATTATTTATTATATTAGTTTTCATATCATCATCTGTTTTTAATGGAGAATATCTTTTAATGTTATATTCTCTTTCAATTTTATTTAAATATTCATTTTCTTGTTCCTTCATTTTTTTTCTTTTTATTTCATTATTTATTATATTTTGTGCTTTTATTCTATCAAATCTTTGCTCGTGTTCTTTTATTTCTGTTAATGTTACTTGCCTTTTCCTTTTTTCATCAAACATATAACTGTTGTTATTATAATTTTGATTTATAAATGATTCTTCTAATTTTTTTTTATTTCTTACATCTATTGATTGCTCTAATTTATATCCTTCAATATATTTTTTTAAATTTTTTGGAGTATAATTATCATTTAAAAGAATATTTATTCTATTAAGTGCATCATCAATTTTTTGTTCAAAATCCATTTTAATTAAAAAATTTATATGAATCAAAAAATATAATAATATATTGACAATATAATAAACAATAAAAAAGTAATATTTA
>Ga0256407_10001336_pt1 | contig 52575 bp, 31 predicted proteins | sample RumenRJG_04DNA_FD_193489 | JGI IMG/M metagenome (GOLD analysis project Ga0256407, IMG submission 193489) | Bovine rumen microbial communities from Lethbridge, Alberta, Canada - RJG_04 | ecosystem: Host-associated > Mammals > Digestive system > Stomach > Rumen | place: Canada: Alberta... | reverse complement strand
CGAATACGAGTTCGTCGTGCACCTGGAGCATCATGCGGAGCGGGAGGTTCTCGTCGTTGATGCGCTTTTGGATACGGATCATGGCAATCTTGATGAGGTCTGCGGCGCTGCCTTGCACGGGGGTGTTCACGGCCATGCGTTCGGCCATTTGCGATTCCATGCGGTCGGAGCTGTCGATGCCTGCGATGTAGCGGCGGCGTCCGGAGAGCGTTTCGACATAGCCGTCGCGGTGGGCGGCGGCCTTGGTGTCGTCGATGAACTTTTGCACGCCCTGGTACATTTCGAAGTAGCCGTCGATAAAGCTCTTTGCCTGTGCCATCGGGATTTTCAGGTCGCGGGAGAGGCGGAAGGCGGTCATGCCGTAGAGCACTCCAAAATTCACGACCTTTGCGTCGCGGCGCATGTCCGCGGTCACGTCTTCGAGGCTTACGCGGTTGATGGCGGCTGCCGTGCGGGCGTGGATGTCGATGCCTTCCTTGTAGCTTTCGATGAGGGCAACGTCCCCGCTCAGGTGGGCAAGCATGCGGAGCTCAATCTGCGAGTAGTCCACTGCGAGAATCACATTGTTCGGGTTCTGCGGAACGAATGCGGCGCGGATTTGCTTGCCGAGATCGCTGCGGACGGGGATGTTTTGCAAGTTCGGGTCGCGGCTCGAAAGGCGGCCTGTCGCGGTACCCCACTGGATAAAGCTCGTGTGGATGCGCTTGGTATCCGGATTCACAAGTGTCGGGAGCACGGAAACGTAGGTGCTCTGCATCTTCTTGAGTTCGCGGTACTCGATGACGGCGAAAACAATCGGGTGTGCGCTGCGGAAGCTGAGTTCTTCGAGGACGGCGGCATCGGTGCTGCGCTTTTTGATTTCGGGGAGTCCGAGCGTGTCAAAGAGCACTTCGCCGAGTTGCTTGGGCGAACCAATGTTGAATTCGCAACCCGCCATGTCGCAGATTTCTTTTTCGAGCTTTTCGATGCGGTGTTCCAAATCGGTCTGCAATTTCTTGAGAATCTTCGTGTCGACAAATGCACCGACACCTTCCATCTGGTAAAGGACCTTGAGGAGCGGCATTTCCTGGCTGAAGAAGTATTTTTCGTAGTCGTACTTCTGGAGCTTGGCGCGGAGCGGAGCCCAGAGGCGGAGCGTATACACGGCGTCTTCGGCGCCGTATTCGGTGGCGTCCTTGATGGGCGTGCGGTTGAACGTGATTTGGTTCTTGCCGCGTCCGATGAGGTTCTCGATCGGAATCATCTCGTGCTGCAAAAGCTGCATCACTTGATTGTCGAGGCCGAGCCCGGTTTGGCCGGGCGATAGCATCCATGCGGCAATGAGCGTGTCGACGATGTTCGCGGAGTCGATTTGCTTTTGCGTGAGTCCGAAGGTGCGGGCGAGAACGTGCAAGTCGAATTTGGCATTGTGGAAAACGAGTGAACGCTTCGAATCGTCCCAGAATTCAACGAACCATTTCTTGGTGGCGTTAAAGTCAAAGTTGCCACCCTTGCCGGTGGGGTACGGGAATCCGATATCGTCGGTATGTCCGAGCGGAATGTAGTAGCCCTTGGGGACGCTACCGTCTTTTGCTGCGGCGGCAAGGCAAAGCCCGACAATGTTGCATTGCATCGGATCCAGTCCGTCGGTTTCTGTGTCGATGCCGATTTCGGTCGCTTCGTCGAATTCCTTCTTCATCTGTTCGAATGTTTCTTCGTTATCGACGCAGATGTAAGTGGGCGGGAGGTCTACCGGGAAGCTTGCTTTTATGACTTTGCTGTTGCTAGAGTCGCCGGATGCATCATCGGAGGTGCCGTTGCTCTCGGAACCTGCCGCGGAGTCGTCGGAATCGTCTTTGCGCACAAATCCTGTCTTGCTCGGAACATTTTCGAGCAATCGAATGAGACTGTTGATTTCGTGTTCCCTGAAAATGCCTTCGAGCGTGTCGCTGTGGATACCGCAGAATTCAAGGGCGTCGAGATTACCATGGTAGGCGCGCTTTGTCTGTAGCGTTACGAGTTCGCGGCTGAGGAACGCTTGTTCCTTGTTGTTCGCGAGGTTGTCGTGCAAACCTTTTTTCTTGATGTTGTCGATGTTTGCGTAAATGTTGTCCATGTCGCCGTATTCGGTCAATAGCTGGATGGCTGTTTTCGGACCGACTTTGGGGACGCCTGGAACGTTATCGCTCGAGTCGCCCATGAGGGCTAGATAGTCGCGGATCTTTTCAGGCGGAATGCCGTATTTTTCAAGGACCTGCTGCGGTCCAAAATCGATGCCGTCTGCGCCTTTTTCCAAATGGAAAAGGTGGATCTTGTCGGTTACGATTTGCGACATGTCCTTGTCTTTGCTGATAATCACGATATGGTCGAAGCCTGCGTTGACAGCGGCTTCGGCGGCGCTTGCCATCACGTCGTCGGCTTCGTAGCCGGGTTCCGACAAAAGCGGGATGCCGCTTGCTTCCAAGGATTCGCAGAGAAGCGGCATCTGCGCTGCCATTTCGTCGGGCATGGGGCCGCGATTGGCCTTGTAGTCTGGGTAAAGTTCGTGGCGGAAAGTCTTTGTGTGCGCGACATCGCGGGCAATCGCAAAATGTGTGGGCTTGTGTTTAGCCAAAATGCGGAGGACTGCGCCCCAGTAGCCGTGCATCATGGAAACTTCTTCACCCTTACTGTTGACGAGTGGGTTCTGGCTGTAAGCGTAGAACATGCGGAACGCGAGAGCGAAAGAATCAAGTAATAGTAAAGTCTTTTCTGCCATGCTAGGGAATGTAGCAATTTGCAAAAAAGAGCCGAGGCGAGGAAAAAGAAATTAAAACGCTTTGTGCAAGTTCTTGATGATGTCGCTTGGGAGCATGCTGAATGCGCCGAGTTCTTCGCGTGTTATGCGACCTGCTTTCTGGTGCAAAAGTGCGCCGAGTACGGCTGCTTCGGGAGTTGCCAAACCTTGTGCGAGGAGTGCGACGATGATTCCCGAAAGTACATCTCCGCTGCCGCCCTTTGCCATGCCAGAATTCGCGACAGGAATGATATAAACGTTGCCATTAGGAGCTGCAATGTATGTTGGTGCGCCTTTTAGCAGAATGACTTTGTTTGTGCTTGTGGCGATTTCTCTTAAACGGCTCGGAATGGCGAAGCTGCTATTTGGAAGCTCTCCGAAGAGTCTTGCGAATTCTCGCACGTGGGGCGTCAGAATGGCGGGTTGCTGTAAATTGCGCAGGTATTCGTTGACTGCCTGAATTGTTGACTTCTCGTCATGAAATACCATGCCGCATCTGGGTTCTGCATCGTCTATCATTGCGATTGCATTTAAAGCATCGGCGTCAATGACTGTTGGAACCTTGAACTGCGGGAGTAATGCGAGGACTGCTTCAACCGTGCCGAAGTTTGTTGAAAGGCCTGGGCCAATGGCGATTGCGCTTGCGTGTTTTGCGCGATCTAATAGCGTTGAAATGTTTTCATGCAGTAGCGTTCCGCGGTGCACTGTGTCTTTGCCGAAATCGTCTAGACTGCAAAAAACGGGTTCAGAAAGTTTTGCTTGGATAATCGGCGCAATAGCTTCGGTCGTTGCGAGTGTTACAAGTCCCGCTCCACTGCGAAGTGCTGCCTCTGTGCAAAGCGCTGCTGCGCCAGGCATGTCCTTGGAACCTGCAATAATGAATGCTGTTCCTTGATTTCGCTTGTCGCCCCATTCATTTCGCTTGGGCAAAAGCTGCGGAATGTAATCTTCTGTAACGAGGTATTTCTTTTCGTCAAATTGCTGGACGACTTCGCTGGGGTAGTTGAGTTGGGCTACTTCGGCTTTCCCAAATACAGGTCCACCTTCTTTTACGTAAGCGTCTAAACGCGGAAATCCGAACAACATTGTATCGCTTGCATGAATGCAAATGTTGTTGCAAATGTGCATAGAGGAGTCGTAACCTGTGGGTGCGTCTGCGGCAATGACGGGAGTTCCGCTCTCGTTTATGATTCGTACAGTTTCTGCAAAATCGGGGCGAAGCTCTCCCTTGGCGCCGTTTCCGAGCATGCAGTCGACGATAAGCTGAATATCTTCTCGCAAAAAGCGGATAGCGAAGCTTTCGTTTTTGGTAAGTGACGCGGAACTGACGAAAATACCGCCTGCCTGTAGAAAATCGTCAAGCGCTAGTTTGGCTTCGTTTTTGAATTTACTTTTGGGCGCGAGGCTAAAGACTGGGCTATGAATCCCTGCCTGCAAAAGATGCTTGGCAAGTACGAGACCGTCGCCTCCGTTGTTTCCGCCTCCAATAAAAATGACAACGGTCTTTACGTGGTGACGGGCAGGAATTTCAACTATTTTGTTTTGAATAAACTTGAATAGCGCAAGCCCTGCTTCTTGCATTAACGTGTATCCGCTTTGGATAACGTCTTTTTCTGAAGGTTCGCTCGTAGTCTTTTTTGCCAAAAATTCTTTTGACGCTGCGTCGAGATTACGCATGCCTTCGGTCGAAAGAACCGGTTGCAAATTTAAGGACTGGAGCGAACTCATTTAGATTAAATGAACCAGTAGGTTGCGCCGAACTTGAACATCATCGTGTGGGCGCCCTTCAAGTTGATCGTGGACCAGCTGCCGTTTTGGTCTTTACCAGGCTTGAAGTTGTCGTCAAAGTAGTACTTTACATCGGGGAATACTTCGGTAAATCCCATGTACCAACGGAAGCTAACGCTTAAGTTTTCCAAGACGTAATAACCTAAACCGAAATTGAGACCGAATTCAGCGGTGGATTGTGTGATTTTTTCGAATTCGTTGTCTACGCCGTCAATGGAGTAATCGCTGCTTGTGTTGATGGATAACTGAGGACCGACTTCAAGGAAGAATCCTCCACCGATAATTCCGCGAATGTAAAGAGACAAGTCGAGGAACATCTGGTTGTAGCATCTTTCAACATCGTCGTCGTCATGGCTAAGGTTGAAAAAGCGGAACAAGATTTCAGGAGCGAACTGGAGTCCTTTTACGATGTTGAAACGGGTGGCAACGCCGAATTCACCGCCAAAGCCGGTAGGTTCTTCAAGACCGTCGGAAAGGTCTTCGAATCCCCAGAAATTACCGTAAATGAAGGCGACTCGTGCGCCAAAACCGATGGGGGCTTTTTTCTGGACGGAATAAGTTTGTTGCTGTTCGTCGATTGGCATTGCTTCGTTAGCTTGAGCTTCTGTAGCTACAGCTTGTGGGGCGGCTGTTTGAGCCGGGGCTGCTTGCGTTGAAGCTGGTTGCTGTGCATAATCGGTGGGCTGGTCAATCGGTTGTGCGGTTGCGATAGCCGTAGCGCAAAGAGCGGTCAAAATGCCTGCTGCGAATTTCTTCATAAAAACTCCTTTTTATGGCGTCCCTTGTGGTGGACCCCTAACTTGTAATGAAAATATAATAAAGAAGGCTTTGCGTAATTGGGCGGAATCGTCGTTAAGGAGCCGTTTTTTATGGAATGATACCTTGCCATGTTAAATGAAAATATGTATATATGAATTGTTGTTCATATATTTAAACTATTAAAACGGGTATAAATATGCATAAAGAACCGAATACGCAAAATATTTCGATCGATACGCTATTCGAACTGTCGGAGTTTTTCAAGTTCTTTGGCGATACGACGCGCATTCGCGTGATTCATTTGTTGCTTTCGGGCGAGATGTCTGTGAGTGCCATTGCCGAAAAGTTGAACCTTGAACAGTCCGTGGTGAGCCACCAGCTGCGTATCTTGCGCACGGCGAATCTTGTGAAGCCTACTCGTGACGGTCGCAAGATTTATTACTCACTCGATGACGAACATATCGGCGAGATTTTCAATACGGGTCTTGCTCACATTTTGCATAAGAAGAAGGTCTAAAAATGAACTTGGTTACTGATTTTGTCTGGGAGTTTATCACGCTTTTTTCGGAGATGGCTCCGTTTTTGCTGCTTGGCTTTTTGCTCGCTGGAATTTTGCATGTCTGGGTGCCGAATCATTTGTACGTGCCTAAAATTGCAAAGTCGAATTTTGCATCGGTGCTTTGGGCGGCAATTTTTGGCGTCCCGCTTCCGATTTGTAGCTGCGGCGTGATTCCGACTTCGATTGCAATTCGCAAGGAAGGCGCAAGCAAGGGCGCTAGCGTGAGCTTCTTGATTTCGACTCCTGCGACGGGAGTGGATTCCATCTTGGCAACGTATTCGCTGTTTGGACTCCCGTTCGCTATTTTGCGCCCAGTGGCGGCGTTTGTAACGGCGCTGTTTGGCGGTGTGCTGACGAACTTTGTAACGCGTGGAGAAGCTGATCGTAACGAATCTGTTGGGAATGCGGCTGCGGGTGCGCATGGCGATTCGGCAAAACATGAACATCATCACGAACATCACCACGAACACCATCATGATCACGATGAACATTGCGAAAGTGGCGACCATCATCATGAACACGAACATTGCGGTTGTTGCTGTGAAGATGACCATGAACACTGTGAATGCGGCGGCCCTTCGGCAGGCTCAGGGACCTTCACGGGAAAGATTAAAGAAACGTTCCGCTATGGACTTGTGAACATGGTGGGCGATGTGAGCAAGTGGCTCATGATTGGCCTTGTGCTTGGTGCGTTGATTTCTGCATTTGTCCCAAATGAACTGTTCCTTGCATTGCGTGAATACCCGATTCTTTGCATGGTCTGCGTGCTGCTTTTGGCAATGCCGATGTACACGTGCGCCACGGGTTCTATTCCGCTTGCGCTCGCCCTTGTGGCAAAGGGAATTACTCCGGGTGCTGCTCTTGTGCTTTTGATGGCTGGACCTGCAACGAGTATCGCTTCGATGCTTGTGGTCGGTAAGGCTTTTGGCAAGCGCACGCTCGCAGCTTACTTGTTCTCGATTGCGTTTGGCGCGATGTTCTTTGGCTTTATCGTCGATACGTTCTTTATGGATACGTTCCTCTCGGCGATGCTCCCGCAAGGTGCTGCGGATTGCCATGGGCATGAGGCTTTAGGCGTGTTCGATTACGTTTGCGCTGGACTCTTGGCTGCATTCATGTTGTATGCAAAGTTTGCGCACAAGGGCTGTGACGGTCATTGCGGCTGTGGTTGCGGTTGTGGCGATTCTTGCAAGTGCGCGGACTCTTGCGAGGATGATCATGACCATTGCGAATGCGGCGAATCTTGTGGATGCCATGAACACGGCGAACACGACCATCATCACGGCGCTTCGGCAGGCTCAGCGACCTTGGCGCATTCCGAGCCAGTCTCTAAAACGTATCGCGTGAACGGCATGAATTGCAGCCACTGCAAGGCGTGCGTTGAAAAAGCGGTTCGCCCGCTCGATGGAGTTGTATTTGCTGAAGCCGATGTCGCGAGCAAATCGTTGCACGTGGAATGGCACGACGATGATGATATCGACATTGACTCTTTAAAGACCGCTGTCGAAGAAGCTGGCTTCGAGTTCGCCGGCGAGGCTTAAACTTAAACTTAAACTTCGCCGATTCTAGCAAGCTTTAACAATGGCATTCCGGCTTCTCGGCTTTCGTCGAGATTGACCGTGAAATCAATGCTCCAGTCGTTGAATCCTTCTTCGTCCTGGAGCATTTGCTGTATCTGCATAATGTTCCCTTCGTACGTGACGATGGTATGGCTGAGAGCTCGGCCTTCCACGTCCATGCGGAACTTGTGATGCTCGGCAGTGTAGGCGGCCATCGTTTCGATGAGCCGTTTTTCTGTCCACGGTGTGCCTTCGGCGTCCGCTAAAAGTTCGCCCTCGGCAAGGTCGTCGGCGAGGCTGTCCAGAACATCCGAGAAATCCTGCTTTTGCAAACTCATCATAATCTGGAAAATGCGCTGGCGAACCATGTTGAGGAATCGCTTCTTGTCGTAGGTAATGTCCGCGGCAGCCTTGTCTGCACCGAAAGCCTTTTCGACTTCGTCTTCGGAAGCGCCTTCGTCCAAGCGCTTCTGGTAATCTTCCGGGTGTGCCATCTTTTCCCATTCTTCGAGCAAACTGGAGTCCACGCGTCGGATCATTTCGCCGAGGTAGTCCTGCATTTCCAAAAGTTCTTCGTTCTTGTAGCCATCGGGCACGGTCTGCGAAAGCACTTTGTAGACCCCGTTCAAATGGCGGAGCAAAATGGCTTCCATGCGTTGCAAGTTATACTGCTTTACGTAACCGCTAAACGTCGTAAAGTTTTCGAACATCTCGCGCACAATGGACTTGGGTTCAATGTTTTCGTCCACCCACGGGTGAATGTCGGCAAAAGCATCGAACGTGTCGTAAATAAAGTCTCTCAGCGGTTTCGGGTATTCGACTTTTTCAAGCTCTTCGAGGCGCTGGTTGTATTCCATGCCTTGCGCCTTGAGTTCGTTCATGCGGGCATCGCGAGCCTTGCTCTGCTGGATGCGCAAAATCGCATCGGGATTCTCGAGGATGCTTTCGCACAAGGTAATCACATCGAGTGCGTATTCCGGCGAATCCTTGTCGAGCTTCGGAAGCGTGTCGAGCAGGTACAGCGAAAGCGGCTGGTTCATCGAGAAGTCGTCTTGCAAGTTCATGTTCACGCGCAAATGGCTGTAACCTTCGGCAACTGCAGGCACGAATTCGATAATCTTTTTCTCGACGAGACTCCTGAACAGCAAAAATGCGCGATGCTGCAACTGCTTCTTGCTCGCTGCACTTTCATGGCAATCCTTGAGGAGCGCACGCATGGCGCGGCAACCGTCCGTCGGGCGGCTCAAGATGTTCAAAAGCATTCCGTGGTTCACCTGGAAGCTTGATGTCAGCGGTTCCGGTGCGGATTCAATCAAACGCTTGAACGTGTTTTCGTCAAACGGAATGTAACCGTGCTCAGGCGGTTTCCTCTTCTGGAATTTTTTGCCTGTCGTACGCGACTTCGCTTCGAGTTTCAGATTTTCGATGACATGCTCTGGCGCTTGAGCGACAACGTAGCCGACATTGTCAAAGCCTTTACGGCCTGCGCGGCCTGCAATTTGGTGGAAATCTCGAGCGGTCAAAATGGCGGTCTTATCACCGCTGTACTTGCAGAGCTGCGTGAAAAGGACTGTGCGGATTGGAACGTTCACGCCAACGCCGAGCGTATCTGTTCCGCAAATGACTTTGAGCAACCCCTGTTGGGCGAGCTTCTCGCAAAGAATGCGGTACTTCGGTAAAAGTCCCGCGTGGTGGAGCCCAATGCCCTGCTTGAGCCAACGTTTGACGTCCGGACCGTACGGGCTGGAGAATCGGACTTCCTTAATCGCTTCGTTAATCTTGACTTTTTCTTCCTTGGTGCAGAGGTCAAGACTCATAAAGTTCTGCGCATTGCTTGCTGCAGCCGCCTGTGTGAAGTGGACTACGTAAACGGGAGCCTTGCCCTCGTTCACGAGCTTTTGCACTTCGGTTGAAATTTCAGTGGTGCTATAGCTAAAGTCAAGCGGCACCGGGCGTTGCGTGGAGCGGACGGTCACGGACTCGCGCCCTGTGTGCTTGGTCATGTCGCGTTCGAAAAATTCCGTAGCGCCAACGGTGGCACTCATCAAGAGGAATCTTGATTGCGGGAGTGTCAAAAGAGGAACTTGCCAGGCGACACCGCGTTCCTTGTCGCTGTAATAATGGAACTCGTCCATCACGATGTCTGTGATGGTAAGTGTTTCGCCTTCGCAGAGCGCCATGTTCGAAAGAATTTCTGCCGTGCAGCAGATGATGGGGGCGTCGCGGTTGACTGTTGCATCGCCAGTCGAAAGCCCGACGTTCTCGGCGCCAAATTCCTTACAGAGCGCCATCCACTTTTCGTTCACGAGCGCCTTGATGGGGCAGGTGTAAACGCTTCGGCGGTTGTGCACGAGACTGTCAAAATGCAGAGCAAGCGCGACCATGGATTTCCCACTGCCGGTCGGTGTGTTGAGGATAACGTTCTTGCCGTCCAAAAGTTCCAAAATCGCTTCTTCTTGCGCTGGGTACAACGTTGTACCGCGGCTCTCTGCCCACGCCATAAATTGTTCTAAAACGTCTTCGGACGAAATATCGGAATGGTGTCCGTTGAACTTTTCGATCAGTTCGTTCAAAAAATCTTTGAGAATTCGCTTGTTTTGCTCTGCCATAATGTGCTAAAAATAACTTTTTGAAAAATCTTTCGTAAGAAGTTTTCTATTTTCGAAATCATAGGAGAATTGTTATGAAAGGAATTGTACTCGCTGGGGGCTCCGGCACACGTCTGTATCCGCTTACGATGGTCACATCGAAGCAACTTTTGCCGGTCTATGATAAGCCGATGATTTATTACCCGCTTTCGACTTTGATGTTGGCGGGCATTCGTGACATTCTCATTATCTCTACACCGACGGATTTGCCGAACTTTGAACGTTTGCTCGGTGACGGCTCTGCTATGGGTCTCAATTTGAGCTATAAGGTACAGCCGAGCCCGGATGGACTTGCCCAGGCTTTCATTTTGGGCGAAGAATTTATCGGTAACGATTGCTGCGCCATGGTGCTTGGCGATAACATCTTCTACGGAAACGGTTTCAGTCAGCTTTTGAAGGCAGCCGTCAAGAACGCCGAAGAAAATGGCCGTGCGAGCGTATTTGGCTATTACGTCGAAGACCCGGAACGTTTTGGCGTTGTGGAATTTGACGAAAACGGCAAGGTAATTTCTGTTGAAGAAAAGCCGAAGGAACCGAAGAGCAATTACGCTATTACGGGTCTTTATTTCTATGACAATCGTGTAGCTGGATTTGCCAAGGTGCAAAAACCGAGCGCTCGCGGCGAACTTGAAATTACCGATCTCAACAAGACTTACCTTGACAAGGGTGAACTCGACGTGAAACTCCTCGGTCGTGGTTTTGCTTGGCTCGATACTGGCACGATGGATAGCCTTATCGAAGCGGGCGAATTCGTGAAAATGGTCGAAAACCGCCAGGGTATCCAGATTTCAGCCATTGAAGAAATTGCTTATAAGAACGGCTGGATTAATAAGGAAAAGCTCTTGGAATCCGCAGCCAAGTATGGCAAGTCTCCTTATGGTCAGCACCTCAAAAAGGTTGCCGAAGGGAAGATTCACTATTAGAAATTATGAGTTACTAGTTACTAGAGTTTTTACTTTTTATGCCCGGCATTCCTTGTCGGGTTCTTTTTTGTTTGTTGTCCGCAGAAAAAGTTGCCCTTTACTATATTTCCCTCGTAAATTGGAGAAATTCATGAAACGATCCATCGTAATTACTGGCGGGGCAGGTTTTATTGGGAGCCATGTTGTTCGCCTTTTTGTCAACAAGTACCCTGAATACAATATCATCAACCTCGACAAGCTCACGTATGCGGGCAACCTCGCAAACCTGAAGGATGTCGAAGGCAAGCCGAACTACAAGTTCGTGAAGATGGACATCTGCGACTTTGACGCGTTCTACAAGCTCATGCAAGATGAAAAGGTCGACGGCATCATCCATCTCGCTGCCGAAAGCCATGTGGACCGCTCCATCAAGGACCCGTTCACATTCGCCCGCACGAACGTCATGGGTACTCTCTCCCTCCTCCAGGCTGCAAAGCTCTACTGGGAAAGCCTCCCGGAAAAGTACGAAGGCAAACGTTTCTACCACATTTCGACCGACGAAGTTTACGGTGCCCTCAAGATGAACCACCCGGAAGGCATCACGCCTCCGTTCACGACTACGGCTTCTAGTTCGGAACACCATTTGGCATATGGTGACGACTTCTTCTACGAAACGACGAAGTACACGCCGCACAGCCCGTATTCCGCTTCGAAGGCTGGCTCCGACCACTTCGTGCGCGCATTCCACGACACTTACGGCATGCCGACGATCGTCACGAACTGCTCCAACAACTACGGCCCGTACCAGTTCCCCGAAAAGCTCATCCCGCTTTTCATCAATAATATCCGCCACAAGAAGCCGCTCCCGGTTTACGGCAAGGGAGAAAACGTTCGCGACTGGCTCTTTGTCGAAGACCACGCCCGCGCGATTGACGTGATTTTCCACAACGGAAAGATTGCTGAAACTTACAACATCGGTGGTTTCAATGAATGGAAGAACATCGATATCATCAAGGTCGTCATCAAGACCGTCGATAAGCTTCTTGGCCGCGCCGAAGGCGAAGACCTGAACCTCATCACGTACGTGACGGACCGCCTCGGTCACGATGCCCGCTACGCTATCGACTCCACCAAGCTCCAGAAGGAACTCGGTTGGGAACCGTCGTTGCAGTTCGAAGAGGGTATCGAAAAGACTGTGCGCTGGTACCTGGACAACCAGGAATGGCTGGACAACATCACTAGCGGCGACTACGAAAAGTATTACGAAAAAATGTACGGAAACAGATAGCCTACGTCATCCTGAGCGAAGCGAAGGATCTATAGGAGATTTATAATGGGAAAGTTTAACTTTATAGATACAGAAATCGAAGGTGTGAAGATTATTGAACCGACGGTGTTTGGCGACGCTCGCGGTTATTTCATGGAAACCTACAGCAAGCGCGACTTTGCCGAAGGTGGCATTGATGTGGACTTTGTTCAAGATAACGAGTCCCGTTCTCGCAAGGGTGTTCTCCGCGGTCTTCACTTCCAGAAGCAGAATCCGCAGGGCAAGCTCGTCCGCGTGATTGAAGGCGAAGTCTTTGACGTGGCTGTGGACCTTCGCAAGAACAGCAAGACTTTTGGTAAGTGGGTGGGCGTTACGCTCTCCGCCGAAAACAAGAAGCAGTTCTACATCCCCGAAGGCTTTGCTCATGGTTTCGTGGTGCTCTCCGAAACGGCGGCTTTTGTTTACAAGTGCACTCGTTTCTACGCTCCGAATGACGAAGGAGGTCTTTTCTGGAACGATCCGGCGGTAGGAATCAAGTGGCCGGTGGGCGATGGTTTTGAACCGCTCCTTTCCGAAAAGGATACCAAGAATCCGCTCCTCAAGGACCTTGGATTCGCTTTTGACCTTTAGAATGTAAAATTATTTTTCTATTATTGTATTATCATGAAAAACATTCTTGTCGTTTGTACTGGGAACATTTGTCGCAGCCCAACAGGGGAGTATCTCTTGAAAAAAGAGCTCGGACCTGACTTTAATGTGATGAGTGCTGGTCTCGGTGCTTTGGTTGATAATCCCGCTCACGAAATCTCTCAGAAAATTGCGTTGCAACATGGCATTGACATGAGTGCACACCGAGCTCGCCAGATCAATTTGGACATCCTCAAGTGGGCTGACTTGATTTTGGTGATGGAAAATGGGCATAAAAGGGAACTTCTGCACAAGTATCCTTGGCTTGAGGGTAAGGTTTTCCGCTATGGTGAATCCCACCAGGTCGATATTCCTGACCCGTACAGGCGTCCAGAAAACGCGTTTGTCTTGGCATGGAACTTCATTTCCAAGCTGACTCCGTATTGGGTGGAAAAGATTAGGCAAAGTGAAGCCTCAAAATAATTCTAAAAAGGTAACCTATGAATAAAATCGGTATAGCTCTTTGTGGTGTCGCCGGCGCTATCTTGAGTGGCTGCTTTGCCGCTCCCCAGATGCGAATGGACGTTCCCACAGATTCCACAACTTACAATGGAATTACATTTAAGTTACATTCCATTGATAACGGTGAAATGGGGGAACCTGTCCCGGTCGCCCAGAATCCGCTTGAAGGCAAGCTTGAAGACCTGATGGTGGATACACTTCCTAGCCTTGAATATAGGATTGGACCTCTGGACCAGGTGCAGGTGGTTGTCTGGGAACATCCGGAACTTACCTCTCCGATGGGTCAGTACCAGCCGGCAGGCCAGAAGGTGACGACTGAAGGTACGCTCTTCTATCCGTACGCAGGCGAACTGAAGGTCGAAGGCCTTACCGCTCAGGAACTCCGTAAAGAAATTACCAAGCGCCTCTCCGACAAGATCCTTAACGATCCTCAGGTCGATGTCCGCGTGACGGGCTACCACAGTCGCAAGGCTTTTGTCACGGGTGCCGTGAACAGACCGGGTTATGTGCATTTTGACGAAAACCCGATGACCATCCCCGATGTGATTGCCGAAGTAGGTGGCTTTAATGAAAAGGCTGACCCGTCTTTTGTCCAGCTCCGTCGTGGCGACAAGGTCTATAACATCGACTACGTCCGCGCTTTCAAGGAAAACATTCCTATAGAACGCATTCTCGTGAAGCCGGATGACCAGCTCTTTGTCCCGCTCAAGTCCGAAATGGAAAGGGATAGAAAGGTCTACGTCATGGGTGAAGTCAACAGGACGAGCATTGTCCGCATGGACAACTACCTCTCGTTGGCAGAAGCTCTCACGGCAGCGGGTGGTGTCAATGTCTTGTATGCCGCTCCGAGCGATATCTATGTTATTAGAAATACAACGCCGAACAAGATTGACGTCTATCAGCTGAACGCCAAGAATGCCATGGCTCTTGCGATGGCTGACCGCTTTGAACTGAATCCGCGTGATATCGTGTACGTCGACGCTTCTGGTCTCGGTACCTGGAATCGCCTTCTTAGCTTGATCATGCCGACCATGCAGGCTATTTACACGTCTACTAACGTTGTTCAGAACATCCAGGAAATTAATAACGCTGGTTGGAAGTAATCGGCGGCTAGGGTAAAGTTATGATTAACCTTATTTTGTGTGGTGGTAGCGGAACGCGCCTTTGGCCGATTAGCCGCTCCCTCATGCCGAAGCAGTTCGCCCGTCTTTTTGACGGTGCGTCCCTGTTCCAGCGCACGGTAAAGACGAACTCCCGTATTTGCAGTGCCCAGTACATCGTGAGCAATGCTGAACAGTATTTCTTGGCGAAAGACCAGCTCGAAGAAGTCGGTGCCAACAATGTCCGCTTCCTTTTGGAACCGGTGGGCCGCAATACGGCTCCGGCAATCGCTCTTGCTTGCCTTGGCCTTGATCCGAACGATATCGTTCTCGTGTCTCCGTCGGATCACGTGATTCGCAAGGCTGAAGCTTACGAAGAATGCTTGCGCAAGGCTGAAGAATTTGCAAAGAAAGGTTTCATGGTCACGTTCGGTATCACGCCGACGGGTCCGGAAACGGGTTACGGCTATATCGAAGCGAATGGCGACGATGTCAAGCGCTTTGTTGAAAAGCCGGACTTGGAAACTGCAAAGAAGTACGTTGCTTCCGGAAGGTTCTTCTGGAACAGCGGTATCTTCTGCTTCAAGGCTTCGACGTTCCTCGATGAACTTTCGACGTATTCTCCGGATATCTTGACCGCTGCAAAGATTGCCTTTGCCAACGCCAAGAAAGAAAACAAGGATGCTCTCGTCCGTGTCGACCACGAAGACATGATGAACATTCCTTCGAACTCGATTGACTACGCCGTGATGGAAAAGTCTGCTAAGGTGAAGGTCGTGCCGAGCGATATCGGTTGGTCTGATCTCGGCGCTTTCGATTCCCTCTATGGTGAATTCGACCACGACGAAAACGGCAATAACATAAACGCAAAGCACTTGGGCATTGGTTCCAAGAATTCTCTTGTGCTCGGTGGTCAGCGTCAGATTTGCACGATTGATTTGGACAATATGCTCATTGTCGATACGCCGGATGCTCTCTTGGTCGCTCCTCTTGCGAGCAGCCAGAAGGTCAAGAAGGTTGTCGACGAGCTCAAGGCTCGCGGCTCCGACTTGCCGAAGGTCCCGCAGACGGTCAACCGTCCGTGGGGTACGTACTCCGTGCTCGAATCTACGGACCGCTACAAGATGAAGCGAATCGTTGTTCGTCCGGGCGAACGCCTCTCGTTGCAGAAGCATTTGCACCGTTCGGAACACTGGGTCGTTGTGAGCGGAACTGCAACATGCACCGTTGGTGACAAGGTGTTCTACGTGCGTCCGAATGAATCGACTTACATTCCGTCCGGAACGATTCACCGCTTGCAGAACGAAGGCAAGCTCCCGCTTGTGATTGTTGAAGTCCAGGTCGGCGAATACACCGGCGAAGACGACATCATCCGCGTGCAGGACGACTACAAGCGCTCGTAAACATGTGGCGGGCTTTGCCCGCTTCTGTCATCCTGAGCGAAGTCGAAGGATCTAAAAAAATGGCGGGCTTTTAGCCCGCTATTTTTGTACCCACGAAAAAAGCGAACCTCAACGGTTCGCTCTTTTTATTTTTCGTCTAAACTAGAACTGGCTCAGGAATCTCTGGTCGTTTGCCGTGAGGAGGCCGATTTCCGGAATTTCGTGGCGGAGCATGGCGATACGGTCAAGACCGAAACCGAAAGCAAAGCCAGTGAACTTTTCAGAGTCGATGCCGCAGTTCTTGAACACGTTCGGGTCCACAGAGCCGCAACCACCGATTTCCATCCAGCCCGTGCCCTTGCAACGACGGCAGCCCTTGCCACCGCAGAACACGCAGCTCACGTCCATTTCTGCGGACGGTTCCGTGAACGGGAAGAAACTCGGACGGAAGCGAGTCTTGACGCCTGCGCCAAAGAGTTTGTTCATGAACACCTGGAGCACGCCCTTGAGGTCGGCGAAGCTAATGTTTTCGTCAACGACAAGACCTTCGCACTGCTGGAACATCGGAGCGTGGGTCGCATCGTTATCGACGCGGAACACGTGGCCCGGAGCAATCATGCGGAAAGGCGGCTTGTGCGTTTCCATGTAGTGAATCTGGGTGCCAGACGTGTGCGTGCGGAGCATGACCTTGTTGTCCACGTAGAACGTGTCCTGCATGTCGCGGCTCGGATGGTCAGGCGGAGTGTTGAGCGCTTCAAAGTTGTACCAATCCGTTTCGATGTCACGACCGAAGTCCACATCAAAACCCATCTGCGCAAAGAAGTCGATGATTTCTTCGCGGACGTCGTACAGCGGATGCGTAGAACCGGCTGCGATGCCAGCGCCCGGGAGCGTGATATCGACAGCGCCGCTAGCGAGCTTCTTCTGGAGAGCTGCTTCGTTTGCGGTTTCGATAGCCTTGTCGATAGCTTCGGAAACGGCAACCTTCAGTTCGTTCACAAGCTTGCCGTAAGCGGGACGTTCTTCGGCGCTGAGCGAACCCATCTGCTTCATGAGGTCCGTGACGGCGCCCTTCTTGCCGAGGTACTTTACGCGGAGATTGTTGACCGCTTCTTGATTGGTGAGGTCCGTTTGTGCAAGTTCTGCATCAAAGGCCTGCTTGACATTGTTAATAGCTTCACTCATAGTACGGCGAAATTTAGAAAAATAGCGGCTTACTTGCACGAGTTTCGCCTAAAAAATCGACTTTTGCCACAATGGAACTACAAATCCTCGTTACATATCTCGCCGAGCGCTGCCTGAAGTTCGAAAATCGTGTCTGGATTCAGGCTGTAGAACATCTTTTGCCCCAGTCGGTCCGCTATTACGAATTTTCCATCGACAAGTGCCTTCATATCGTGTGAAAGTGTCGGTTGCGATACCCGGAATTCTTTTAAAATATCTGTGGCGCACATTTTGCCGTTAGAAAGCAAGTTGATGATTTTAAGACGTTTGGGCTCGGCAAGAACCTTGAGTTGTTTTGCGACTTTTGTGTAATTGATATTGTTCATGTATAGAAGTATAGAAATATTTCTATATATTGGGCGGAAACGCGCTGTAAAAAGGCTTAAAATCGTGATAGAAATTACTTGTAAATAGCTAAAGTTATAAAAAAAATATACATTTAGTAATATAACGGGAATGTTTGGAATGGACAAAGTTTCTTGTAGGTGCTTATGTTGAAGGTGTGGGGTAGTTCGTTTTTTTCGACACGCACTAAACGCGGTTTTGGCATCGTGGAGGTGCTTGTTGCCGCGGTTGTGCTTGGCTTTTTGTATATGGCTGTGCTTAACTTGCAGGGGAGCAATCATGATTCGCTGTTGCGCATTCGCGGTCGTGACGGTGCCACCGAAGTTGCACAGAATATAATTGATAGTCTGGGGGCACTCGGACTTGCAAATCTTTCGGATAGCAAGCTTGCTACTGGTGCTGACGGATCAGTTGATTACAAGATCGTGCTTGAGCCAATCACGAAAACCTGGGAGGCTCAACCGGGTGCCGTCACAAATACGATAACCGTTGTCTATAATGCCGAGGTAACGGTGTCACCTGATGCCGATTACACAGCTTCGGCTGGATCTTTGCTGGGTTCCACAACGCATGTCTATGCCAAGCGTCTGGATGTCAAGGTCAGTTGGCGGTTCAAGAACACAACGCAATCCATAACCGTTTCGGGGGTTGTGAGATGAGTATGATGAAAAATAAAGCGGGTTTCACCTTGATGGAACTCATGGTCTATATGGCAATCGTGGGAATCATCGTCCTTATTGCGGGTGAGGCTTTTAGCAATTCTACAAAAATGCGTGTTCGAACCGACAATATGGTTCGTGCGACGCAAGAAGCCGAAAACGTAGGAATGATTCTGAAAACCGATATCGAACAGCTTGGAGCAAAAAGCTCAAAAGAATCTGGTGCTGCTGCTACGGGTTCTGTTTTCGGGGATAACTTCGGCTCGGTTCATAAATCAGTTTATATGGATCCGGACAATACTGACGATTCTAAAAAGGATTCTTCGTCGTTTCGGATAACTTCGGACGGCAACTTTAGCAACGTGACTTTCCGCCGTTTGCGTTATGATGACGACGGTTATTATGTTGCCACAGAAGAAATCAATTGGTTCGTGGATGATGAAGCTACGTTGAAGCGAACTTGCAAACTTATTGATAAAAGGGATGGTTGGGCGTTTGACAATTCTGACCCTTGCAGTGATGTCGGTGCTGATTTGGTACCTGTCTCTATGGCGTTTCAGGTTACAAAGTTCAATGTTGTCGCCGCTAAGCCTAGCGCAAAAGTAGACGATGTTCAGGTTTTTCCTGTTGGAAGCAATAGCTTCAGGATGGCTTCTCGACAAACTGAAAACCACTATGTCCGCTTTACAACGAAGAACCTTTTGGGTGAAGAAAATAATGGTGGCACTGGCGCCATTTTTTCTGATTTCTATTCAAATTACGACAACTTGAACGAAACCATTCGCACCTCGTCGGACCAGATGATGAATCAGGCTTTTGCAATCAAGGACGAAACCGTCGAGGAGACCGATTGGAAAAAGCTTTGTTCTAGCTACGGACGCTTGACTTTGAAAGAAAATCAGGAATACGAAATCTCTTTTGAAGTTGCTTATCCGGGAACGAGTTCAGATAAAAGTCTTCTATTTATTCCGGAACAGGACCATATGTCTGTTGGCTTTAGAAATATTTCGACGGGAAACATCCCGGAGGTTAATGGGGTCAAGCTCATAGACGATTTCCTGTTTTTCCCGCCTATGTCTGCGAGTGGATCTGGAACTCGTAAAATGCGTTTCCATGTTTCTCAAGAGGTAAGTAACGTTTGCCTTGCTTTTACGTTTGCGCTCTACTCTCCGCTTGTATCGCAGGGCACGGTAACAATCAAGAATCTGAAATTGCTGAAAGTGGCTAGTTCGGACTATACGTTTGCCAATCCTCCGTATGATGCGGAATCGAATAAGGTCGACAAGAAAAACGTGAAGGCTTTGAAAGTGGAATTCCAAGTGAGCCGTGGTGCCAAGAATGGCGGTAAGGGTGAAACAGGCGATGTTGTAATTGTGGTTCCGATACAGAGCAATGGGCCTAGGGGATAACGTAAGGGGGCTTCTTATGCAGGTAAAGTTTAATACAAAAAAATCCGGTGTGTCTTTGATTGTTGTACTCATGTTTATGATGATTGCAACTATTGCCGCTACCGCAACCTGGAAATGGCTTTCTAGCGAAGGCAGGTCTAGTTCTAGCCGAATGCTCAAGCGCGAGGCTTACCAGAGCGCAATGGCTGGTATCGAAAATGCTCGAGCCTGGATGACGTATCATTCAAACGATGTGGGCGCCATCATCAGGCAGTATATTGATGGTGGCAACAAACCGATTAATCTGGATTCGCGTTTACGTGCGTTGCAACGTGCCGGACAAAATTTTCATGTTTGGCTGACGGGCGTGAATGTCGAAAACGCTACTTACAAGCTAAAAATTTACTCGGCGGGTGAATCTAGAAATGGAACCAAGCATAATGAAGTTGCCATTTTTAATGTCGATGGCTTGTACCGCATTAATATTCCCAAAGAAGTGACAACCAAGGCGAATGATTTCGATTACAACTATTTTGGCAGTACGACTGTTAATCATGGCGACATCTTTGTAAGGTCGATTCTTGTGAACGGTGACTTGACGGGTGGTAACCCGGCAACAGTTGACAGTAACATGATTGTGACAGGAAATTTCAAAGTCAGCGGTAATTCTGTGGCTGTGCATGGTACAGCCTGTGTGGGCGGAAACCTGGATGCCGATAATGGTATTGTGGGCAATAACTTTTATGTTCACGGCAATCTCGATAACTTGAATATCCGTGCGGTGACTGCGAATAAGGGTGGTCATACAATCAATCTCGGTAATAGCATTTATGGAAACCTTTACGTTAATGGAAATATTTCGGCGGCAAATGGTAACCAGGTAATCGATGGCAACTTGACCTTGAACGGAAAGTGGACTACGAATATGTCGGGCTATAATGCTGGCGTCCGTGGCGATTTTTGCGTGGGGAATGCTGGGCAGGTTTATTTCCCGAACCTGGATCGTGAATTCAAGGCTTCCGGCAACGTTTGGATGGAATCAAATTATCCGATTTGGACCGGTACGGAAAACTACGATAAGTACAATCGTATTGTAATCGGTTCTAAAAATAAGGATGTCTATATAAAGACAGGACATTCATGGAATGACTACAAGAGCTTGAGATCGTCAAATACCTTTACCGAACGTGGCGACATGTATTTTGGATGGGGGGTGGAAAAATCCCAGCAAGATTCGCGCAGATGGGGCAAGGGAACTTTGGCTCATAGGGAAGATGAGGTTTACAGGGACGTTTTCCAGGACAAGGCCGGCGGAGACAGAAAGGCCGGGCTATCTTATCTCTATAACTGGAACTCCTCGACGCCACTTGTAAAGCTAGAATCGTATAATGACCAAAATCCACCGCAGTGGGATAATAAGGAATTGCTTGTCTACAAGTTGGAAGGAACGCGCTTTTGGGATTCCTGGCACGATGACCGATATGCATCCGTGAATTTTTCCAATAATGAGATAACCGGTTCTCCTTACTGCCGACGCCCGGGAAACATTGCTTGCGGGTGGTATGGTTGCTATATTAATTCTCCTGCCGGAATGAAGGAAAAGGCTCGTCCGTTTTGCGGTGTGGCTCCTTGGTTCAAGGTGGATGGAAACCTGAAAACGCCGTTCCCGGATTCCAGACCGGATTACTTGACCTGCGCCGAATCTGTAAAGTCCCATTGCGACAGTATTTGGGAAAAAACGGATGGCTGCGGTTCTGCAAAGTTCTTGGTGTCCGATCCGCTCAAGACGGGTATTTCCTTTTTCGAAAGCTATGCCAACAAAACTAGCTGCGTCCGGAATCTTTTGAATAAGGATATCAACAACTTTGATTTTAGCCAATTTAATACCTGCTATACGCAAGCTCTTGAGCATGATGAAAAAAGCGATGACAAGTTGCTTTATAACAAGTATCTCGTCGTAAAGATTACGAACAGGAATATCTTTACGTCGTCCAAGGGATTTTTGACGGGTAAGTTCATCTTCATCTTTGAAAATGACATGCACCAAAATATGAAAATACCTCCAACAGTAGGCGATGGGTCGTATTTGTTCATGTATTTAAAGGATGGCTTGAGTGGCGAAATTTTGCCTGGAGACAATGTATCGGAACTTAATTTCTTTATTTATACCAAAAATGATATCAACACGGTTCTGTTCAACCAGACCATCATGAAGGGGTCTATCTATGCTGCAGTCCATGACGAAGAGACTGGTTCCAAGACTTGTGCCAAGGTAAATAACCTGACGTTTAACAGGGGTATGGAATTCAACCAGGAAATGGTGGATGACTTGACAGATGCTGGAGTCCTCTGTAAAAATGACGGTTCTAGTTGTGGTGGTGTAAATAATGGTGTAGTGATTGATGACGATGCGGAAGAATCTGCCGAAGAAGCTGAAAAGGGCAAGGATCGTTACTTTATTTCGACAGCTCCGCAATTGAGTATCAGTGTGGAATCAATGTACGAGACTCATGAATCGCAGCCCATTGCCGATAACTCGCAAGACTTGCAGTCGGCTTATGTGATTTTGCCTCGCGTGATATACTTGCCTTCGGACCCGTATGGTGAATTGAAGGATTATTACAATGTCTTGGCGTTAAATGGCTCGTCTTTGAAAAAAGAAGATGTTGTCTATAGTATTGCTTGTAATGGTCCAGGTTCACTTTCTACAACGGGTAAGCTGTTCAATGGAACTGCTTTGACGCGTGGTCTTTACAAGTGCGAAGCTGCTCCGTCTGAATATGACAATATGCCTTTCTGGGTTGTTGTCGGTAGTGCATCTCGTGGCGATGGTGAAGTCAGTTTTGAAAAACCATACCAGTCACTTTTGGTAAGTCAAACGACACCTGTTCCAGTCAATATTTTGGTCAGCCCTCATGCGACTGAATTGAAAATCAAGGTAAACTGCCCGGCGCTTCCTGGTCCTGAATGGAATTATGTAAAAAATTCAGACCTCTTGGACAATACGGCTTCGGACGGATGTACTTTCAAAATTCCGCCCAGCAATGAAAATGGTGTTTACAAGCTGTTTGAAGTGACAACCACAAATGCCACCTCTGGAAGACTTACGTTTACCTTAAGACCTGGAGAAGGGTATACTTTGGCTAGCCCGTATTATACGGACTTGCAGGTGTCATCGACTGCGGATATCAATAGGGCGGATTTGGATCAATCTGAAATTAGCAGCTATTGTGCGGCTCATTCGAACGTATGCCCATCGGGTGGATATGACTATTGGCCCAATTGTAGCTATACAGGGCTTTGGGTGGAGCCGGAAGGTGGTGCGACCGCTGTGGTGACGGACGACCTTAATAATTCCTGGACTATTTCGACTGGCGGTTCTGCAGGGACGATAGAACTCAAGGACCGCAGTAACGGTCGGTGCGTAGTGTTGATTCCTGATGGAAGCGACAACAAGTTAGATAAATCGTCGATGGAACCGGGCATGACTTATACACTCAAGGCATCGGCGAAGGCGCTTGCTAGAACGTTGAAGGTCGTATTTGTCGGTGATATCGATGCTGGAGATACTCCGGTCATTAATTACGAAACTGCGTCTACAACGGGAGGACGTTGTGAATATACAGGCACTGGTGTTGGAAATGCTTGTTCAATCTCGGTGTTTGATGGCGAAGATGTTTCCTTGAGCATCGATTCGACTAATTTGAACAACAAAGACTTTAGTTACTGGCTTTGTTCGGGTGCGTCTTGCCCAAGTACGGATCCTCTCCATTCTTCGTACTTTGATGCGTTTAAAGTGAATGATAATGCAACTGTTATGTATGTGCATTTTGGTGAATCCGATAAGCATTGCTTCGATGAATTGTTCAAGAATAAGTCCGTTGCCTGTACAAATAGCGACGTTGAATACTGTATTGACAAGTGCGATGTTGCCGATGATGCGATTTGCGTTGGCGCCGTGGATTCTAGGGGAACCTATACGAAGGCGAAGTGGCATCTGCTTTCTGGAAAGCTTAGCGATATTGAAAACAACACGCAGTACATCTCGATAAAGAATTTGAGAAAGAAGACTCGTGGTGTCAATAACAAGAATGCTCAGGTCAAGGTCATTAGCACGGTAAATGCTGGAATTAACGGAACCATGAAGGCGCTGTTCCGTATGCCACAGGCAACTTCGAGTTATGGCAGGTCTTCTGAAAATATTGCCAATTCCGGCTTTATGCTGCGTTCTAATGCTGCGGGAACGGAATACCTGATGCTGAACGTCTTTGTAAATACGAAGGGGCGCTTGGAAGCCCAGCTTTGCACGGATGCGGGTAGTTGCCTTAATGGTGAACTTGCGAAGGATGGCTCTACGAAATCGGTAACGACCGCCAGCATGGTCGTTATGTCGGCAACATTGAATACCCAGAATCAGTTGGTTGTCAGTGCGTTTGTGGGTGATAACTATTACGGGTCTCCTGATGAATATTCTTACACCTTCAACTTGTCTAAATTGACGACAAACTATTCTGACCGTGCGCATGAATATGTCGGCTTTAGTCTTGCTGATCCTAATTTTAGGCTTTATGGTATTGGTTGGCAGAGTGAAGACTATAAATCGGAATGCTGGGATACTCCTCCGACTGTAAAATGTTCCTTTGCAGCCAAGGCGCAAAATGGCGTCATTGAATTGGACAAAGAAGTTGTGCCGTGGGTTGGACATTCCGGCTGGTTTGATTCCAAGGAATGCACGCCTAGCTACTATTATTATAACGGAAACGATGCTAGTTGCGGTAGTGCTGATGCAAACGGACTTGAGTGCTATTCGAAATACTACAAGTTTACTGCTAGTGGCAAGGGTCTGCATGGCTATGGCAATGATGTGAAAACGGCGAAGGCTTCGCTTACTTGTACTTCTGTGGATGGCGTGGAAAATATGTGGAACCTGTCGGCTGGACGAGCCCATTGCGGAACGTTTTGGACGGGTGAATTCACAGAATGTAGCGAAAACTATTCGGATCTGCTTGGTACGAATAAGGATATGGTATTGGCGCCTCTCGATGAAAACTTGACTGAAATTGTAATCGCTCAAGGTTCTCGTTATAATTTACGTGGAGCATCACTGAATGTGACTTTGGAAAATTCAGACCATAACGAAGTTGAAATCGTGTTGGTCAGTAAGCATGATTATAATTCTGATTATGTAGGCTTTAACTTGAATACGATTTGGGGCGATTATAAGGGAAATACCATCTGGGGTAGCGCAGATGATGGCAATGGAATCTTCTTGAGTAATTCTGTAAAGATGACAGGAAATACAGCCTCTTTCGATGTTGTTAACGAATTTGCCAAGGGCGCTGAAGGCTTTGATCCTGAAAATGTCCGAAGCATTATTCTCAGGAATCATGGGACTTCTTCTGTGACCGTAAAACTCATATCGACGAGCTGCCGGAATGCGGTTAGCGTATCGAGCTGCAAGGCTGAATACAAGGAAGATAACCTGAATGCTTGGGTTGTGAGTGCCCGCATTAACAATATCTCCAGTGCAACGGATTTGACGTTGAATAAGAAGATCGAATCGGGTACAGGTACAAACTATAAATGCGGCAATACGGGTGTTGATTGCGCTAGGGAAAATGGTGTCGTGACTTATACGATTCCTGATAATCCTTATATCCATCAGGGAGAACATTACTACTTCAAGATGTCCGTTTCTAATGGAAATAAAACGGATGAAAAGGATTGTGAGGTAACTCCTGACCCGATTGGTGCGATAAGCAGTACTTGTAGCGTGAACCCTCTGTCTGTACAGACCGGAAAGGGTATGCCCCAATTCCAGTTCTCTTTGTTTGGTTGCCCCGAAAACGGTTGTAGATACAAGATCCTGCAGGGTGAAAAATCAGAAACGGGAACAGCCAAGTCCGGGATTCAGGTAAAAAAGACATTCTCTGATTTGAATACTGAAACTAATGCCTTGGCTGAAGGTGAATACATATATAGAGTTGTTCCTGATGGTTCAGAAACTCCGTTTACGGAATGCTCGGCTTCGTTCAATGTGACAAAGCAGGTTAGCGAAGATGAGGAAGTGGCAACCACATGTAGCATTGAAAGTGCGAATAATGGGTCCATTTCTGCCGGTGGACAGGCTAAGTTTACCTTTGTGGTAAACAACAATCAAGGAATCAACATCTCTGGACGTAATTATCGTCTGGTGCTGAGTGATGGCACGGTGCTTTCGGGTAATACGGGTTCCAATTATTCGAATACGGTATGGTTTACGGTTCCATCAACAAGTGGCGATGTAACCCTTAAGGTTTGGGACAAGACTGAATACAAGGTCTCTTGTACGCAAAGTTTGACTGTATCTGCTGCAAATGTGACGTGTGGCGTTTCCAAGAATTATTGGGGCATCAGTGGTGAAAGTACGTTCTATACGACTGAAGAACTGTACTTCATGGCGAAGAATAATGAAAATGTTGCTGGAACTATTGATGTGACCGTTATGAAGAATGGTGCTGCTGATGGTGATGGAACCATTCCAAGTTATAGCAATTGGTCCAGTTTGAAAAAAATTGGAACTCTCGGCGTTGGCGATTATACATACTCAATTAAGTCGGATGGAGTGGAACTCTGTACGCATTCGATATCGGTTGTCGAACCGTTGAGCTGTAGCGTAGATAAAACGACTATTGGCTTGGGTGAATCGTTTATATTTACACCATCCTATGCAGGCAATTGCTGGAACAGTTCTTTGTTCGGCTCTCCATCGAATGGTAATGGCCTTTCGGGACCTTCTCAATGTCAGTCAAGTTATACAATAACTCCTTCAAATATGGGAACATTTGAATACACGTATTCTGTGACAAACGGTTCTCTCGGTAATGTTTCTTGTAAAAAATCGGTGACTGTTGGCGAAATTAAGCCAAAAATCGTTTGTCCTGACAATAAAACGGCAAAAGTGGGTTCTACGGTTTCTGTGACTCCCAAGTCCTTGATTGGCTGTGGAACCGGATGCAGTTATACCATTGAAGGTGCGGGGGCTTCTGAAGCGTCGGGATACACTGGTGGTGCGGTCTCGTTTACGGGAGCATCGAAAGCTGGTGATAAGGACTACACGTTCCATGTGACTAATAGCAAGGGTGATGATAAATGCGATTTCACGGTTACGTATACAGAAAGCGCTTCTGGCTGTAACTGCACCTGCTCTACGGGATGCGACAATCTTTATACTGGATCGTCGGTTGAGGGTGGACAGTCAACCAAGTATTGCTTGTTTGCGACAACGATTACAGAAATAAATGAATTTTTTAATAAAAATCCGATTATGGTTAATGGGATAAGACCTGGGTATTGTTCGAATGGTGATAGCTATAGCGGTAATCACTGTACAAATAAACTTGCTACGCTTGAAAAGGTTGATGGTGGCTACTATATAGAAACCCCGATTACTTCGGGAGACAGTGCTTGGTTTAGGATCACGGTGGATGGCTCGAGAACTCCTAATTGCGAAAGCGAGTCTTCTGATGCGATTTCGTTAGCCCTTACAAATACGGATAACAATAGTGGCGGTCCTTTGGCTGACGGCTCGTCTTACAAAGTCACTGCTATTGGAAGTTGCTCGAATGTACGGTTTAATTGTTGGACGGAGAATGGATGTTCGATTGCTGTAAATTCAGGTAGTCCGGTGGTAGGATACGCATGGCAATCTAATTATGTTGTGTCTCCGATGCCCTCTGTTGGTGATGTATTGCATGTAACAGGGACCGTGACGCAGATTTGGTGTGCCAACTGGTAACCCTTCCCCCCAAATTTTTCTCAAAAGACCCCCTCGTGGGGTCTTTTTTTTGCATTTTACGCAATTTTATAACAATCTTTCAAAATTATTACATGTTTATACTTTTTTACATATATCCCGTACAAGGGAATTTTTAGTGTTTTTTTGAATTTATCTTTAGCATTAATAAAAAAGAGTTGGATTATTCCACTTTCGTGGGATAAAGTTGGAATGTGTATGATGTTTAATTATGTGGGTGATTTGTGCCCGAAATGTAGCCGTAAGGCAGGCTTTACCTTGGTGGAATTGCTTGTCTATATGGCAATCCTTGGCGTTGTTGTCCTCGTTGCAGGGCAAGCTCTTACCGATAGCACTAAAATTCGCGTTCGCACACAAAATATGCTGGCCTCAAGCCAGAATGCCGAGAACGTGGCAAGTTTGTTAAAAGACGATATTGCACAAATGGGTGCTAAAGAATACGAAACTGAAAAATATTCAGGCATTTTCAATGTTGTCCAAAATGCATTTATGGACCCAAATAATGCAGATGCTTCTTTAATAGACAAGTCTTCGTATTTTTTGCAAAAGGGAACGGGCGAATTTGACAGTTTGTACTTTAGAAAAATCCGCTATGACGATGATGGTAAATATGTAGGGCTCGAGGCTGTCTCGTGGTACGTGCACGATGGCGTGCTTTATCGCCGCTGCAAACGCTTAGAAAGTGCTACGGGTGCAATTGACGATGCAACGTGCCCTGCGGATGGCAATACAGAAGTGGCTATTGCAAATGACATGTCGCGCTTCAAGGTTGTGCCGGCGAAGCCCAAATTGCTAGAAGCAAGTACGGGCAAGGTGATGTTCCCACCAGCGGATGGTGAAACCGATTTCCGCTTGATTTCTCGCTATGACGGTACGAAGATTCTTCGCTTGAATGCTATCCCTGAACTGGGGGGCAATCCTGTGAAAATTTCTGGATTTGTCTCTAATTACGATGCCGATGCGGAAGCTTATTCTACTGAGAATAAAATAAATCAGCTGTATGCGGCTCAAGCAAATGGTGAAAACGGAAGCTGGTCTACGTTGTGTACCGAGATGACTTTTTTGCCTGGCGCTGAATACGAAATTTCCTTTAAGTTGCCAATCTTGACGTCTACGGATTATTCCCAGTCCATTGTTCCTGGGCGTGACCACTTGTCTGTGGGATTGCGGACAAAAACAGGGGAAAAAATTAATCGCTTGGATGATTTCTTTTTTTCATCTCCCAATGATGAAACATCTGCCAATGTGATGCGTCGTTTCCGATTTGCGGTAAAAGAGGAAGTGAAGGCTTGTCTTGCATTTACGTTCGCCTTCTTCTCGCCGTTTGCAGAACAGGGAACGTTGAATATCTCTAACTTGACCGTAAAAAAAGTTCAGGATGTGAATTATGTGTTCGATGCTGACTATACTCCTGAATTAGCCGATAAGAAGAATATCCGTGCGTTCTTTGTTGATTTGAGAATCAACAAGCACGGCGAACAGGGTGGTTCGAAATACGTTTTTGCAACGCCGAGCAATGGCTCTGCTGTAGAATAATCATAGGGGTGTGTGATATGATGGATACTAAAAAGGGTGTATCCCTTATAACTGTATTGATGTTTATGCTTGTTGCGACGATTGCTGCAACAGCGACTTTCAAGTGGCTAAGCTCCGAAGGGCATTCGAGTGCCGCTCGTATGATGCGTAGCGAAGCGCGTCAGGCTGCGGTAGCGGGGATTACAGCTGCTCGCACGTGGATGACGTATCACGGGAACGAGACGGGAGCCATTATTCGCCAGTTCAAGGGCAATGGCGATAAGCCAATCCACATGAACAACGTGATTGGCAATAATATCGAAAGCGATAACCAAAAATTTGACGTGTGGCTTGTTGGTGCCGAAACAGAAACCTCGCCGTATGTGGTGAAAATCCTTTCTACGGGAGAATCCAGAAACGGCTCCAAGCATAGTGAAGTCGCTATTATGAAAATATCGGGGCTATACCAGGTCAAGGTTCCCGAGAAAAAAGTGAGTATCTCTTTTGATCGTGCGTTCTTTGGCAAGACAACGGGTATTACAGGTGATGACTCGTTGGAATCTGCTATCATCAATGGTGATTTTGGACATCAGAACAACGTTCCTGTGATTTCAAAGCCGCTCTTGGTAACCGGTAATTTCTCATTCCAGGGAACGACGAACATGGGTGGCGATTTGTATGTTGGCGGAAACTTCGAGAACAAAGGCGGCTTGTTCTTTGGAAATATCGATACTAATCCGAATTCCAACAACTATGCGAATTGCAATACACCGGATGCCGATACACTTGTCGTCTATATTGGTGGTTCCATAACGACTTGTGAAGGTAATATTCTTGCGGTTTGTGGAGACCTCTATGTGGGCGGTAGTGTTCCTCCGAATTGCGATATCAAGGTGGGTGGAAACTTTACGGTCAATGGTCACATGGAACGCGGTACGGGCGATGTCTCTAAAGGTATCGGTGTCAAGAAGAACATGGTCTTTACGGATCAGGCTAGCTGGACAAAGAACGAAACCAACTATTATAACAGTACGGGTGGCGGAACAATTTCCACGTTTAAAGTGACGAACAACTTGGTTCTCCCGCCGACGATGGATGGCAAAATGGATTGGCAGGACAATTATGTGTTTACGTTGTCCGGTAAGGTGATGAGCTATACGACTGCAAATACGGTTTTGCGTGAACGGAATGCCCCTAACAAAAAATACGGTGCTTTTGTTGAAGGGACGACTGCGGAGCAGGCTAAGAGTGGATATGCGGGGTTCCGTTATTTTTCGTTTAATGCCAGCGGCGGTATTAAGAATCGTCAAGTTTCCAAGTGGAGCGAATCTGATCCGTTGCTGAAAAATATTGGCGATAATTACTGGGGTAAGCTTAAAAAAATGTATGCCTATCAAGGGCTTATTGGCTCTGATGGCGAAGTCCCTGTACCGATTCTTTTGAATAACGAAGATACTTGGACGAAAAAAACACAAAACAAGTTTTGCGAGCTTGATAAGACGTTCAACTTAAACGATGCTACCATCGAAAAGATTAACACATGCTTTGATAAAGCTTCCGAAAAAGAGCTATACAATGGTTTCTTGATTCTGGAATGGCATTCCTCTGAAAAGGTGGATCCGACAATAGCCTTGGATGGAAAGATCGTCTTTTATGCTCCTGAAAAACTGGCTGATGGTCATGAGTTGGTTTTCCCTTCGACGACGGAAAATTCCGTGGTGTTGCTGTACTTGAAGGAAGGCGCTGGACTGATTCGTGGTATGCAAAGATTTAAGCAGAATCTTTTCATTTATTCCAGAGGTGATATTGATGAATTGAAGGAGCTGAAACTTGAAGGCTGCGTTATTATGGACAATGGCTCCACTTTGCGGAAATACCAGGGAAAAAACCATTTGAAATACAAGGCTGAAGTTGTTGAAGCGATTCAGGCTGCAGGACTCATTATCGGTAACGAAGAATATGAAAAATTGGCGAACAAGTCGCTGGGTGGGGCTTCGACTTCGGGAAGTTCTGATGTCAGCGATACTGTTTATGTGGCAGTGGCGTCGCAGCTGAAAATAACGATGGAATCGGAATATAAGAATGAAGAATCTTATGGGAGTAGTGATGAGAACGTAAAACCGTCTGTTCTCATTTTACCGAGAATTGTTTACTTGCCGAGAGATGCAAAAGGTAAACTTGCCGATTATTACAATGTAGTAAATCTGAATGGGGCCAATGAACGTAAAAATCCCAACAATGTCACTTGCTCCCCGACGGGACTTCCAACGGTAGAAAAATTCAAGCTGTATAGTTCAAAACTCTCGCAAGATGTTTATAGCTGCCAATACATAAGCAACAACTATGAAAAAATGGGATTTTATGTTGTTGTCAGCGGTTCTACGGGCGATGAACCTGTTGTCAAGTTTGAAAAGAAATCCATTGAAATTACTAAGGGTAACACGGTTCATGTGAATTTGAAGTCCTCTAAGGCGAAGCCTGCAACGGTTGACATTTATCAGTCCAAGGCGCCAGAAAATTGGACTATCACTGGTGCTACCGTAAAAAAGGAAAATTCCGATGGCTCGAGAATTTATACGATGCCTTTCAATGGAGATCAGTTGGCGTTTGATGTGACGATGGAAGAGTCTGCTTCGGGAACGGGCTCTGTCTATTTCCAGTTAGTGGAGCCGTGCGAAAATTGCGTCATCAAGGCGGATTCTAATTCTACGACAGTAACTGCTGAAGGTTCATTTACACTTATCCGTAAAGATGTCCGTGAATATTGCGAACTGGCTGAGCATAAGGACGATGAATCTTGCAAGCAGGGCGGTGATTTATACAAGAAAATTCAGACTCCAGAATGCGGATCTTTGACAAAAGAAGGTACTCAGTGGGTGGTTGCCGATGGTGTTGGCTGTAAGATGGATGAACTTAACAATAAATGGTTCTGCAGTATCTATATTACAAATCCAGTTGTCTTGAAAAAGGCTGATAACTTTAACGACAATTTCTGTGAAGTCGTTATCCCGCCGAATACGAGTATTTCGTCAGCTAAGAACGAAACAGAATACCTCTATGCATCGGTGCAACGTCGTACGTACAACTTGCACATTGAATTTAGCGGTGCTGAAGATCCCGATAATTTGGTGGAAGTGTATTCCAAGATTAATGAAGACGACGAATACGTCAAAAAGTACACATGTAAAAATGGAGAAGTTTGCGATTATCCGATTTATGCGGGATACCGTTATGAGTTGAGAGCTGTGGATCATGGTTCCGACCATTTCTCGAGATATTCTTCGGAACCGAGTGTTGTTGCTCAAGGTAAGATTCTTACGATTCTTGCCGCGAATGATTATTCTATTGTGGCTCATTTCAATGACCGCGATCATCACTGCTTCTACGAAGACTTTGCTCCGGATGAAAATAACAATGGATTTACGGCGTTCTGCGATGGAAACGACGATGCTCCACGCTGTATTGACGTGTGCTATAGTAATCCTTCGCCTGGTCTGTCTTGTAAAATTTCAGAAGCTAAGCATTGGGTAGGGGCGGATGTGGTTTCGAATCCGGACTGGGTCATGGTCTACGATAACAGAAACGCCACTTCGAATTGCCAATGGGATTATTCTTCTTGCAATTGTTCTTCCGATGACAACTCATGCCGATTACTATGCCGAAAGCGTTCTTGTTCGACTACAAAATCTGGAGACTTGCTCGCTCCGGCGATTTCGAACAACTACATTGTGGCTCATGTGGCGTCGGATGCTTCTTCAGAAGTGCCGAACGGTTCCCAGAGCGTGATTCTCAATACGAAGGATAACGGTAGCAATGGTACGCTTACGTCTATTTTCTCGACGGAAATTATCGACGTGAATACGACCGTGAAAAAGATGGCTAATTCCGGATTTATCTTTAGAGCAAATGAAGATGCATCGGAATATTATTCCTTGAGCGTTTACGGAAAACATGCGGGTGGAGCCTACTCTCCGTATGTCTACGTGAATCTCTGTTATGTGAAAGGTCAAACGGCGTCGGATGATGCTTGCGTTGAAAAGTATCTTTCTACAACTGATTGGGATGTCTCGGATGCTGGCGGTTTTACCAACCTCTCCAAGATTGGTCTTGTGATGGATATTCAGGGCAATGTCGTTTCGGTAAATTTGCAAGTAAACGGTAATTCCGCTAACGCTTCTTCGTCTGGGTTTACGTTTGATTTGAGTGAACTATTTGGGAGCAACCTTCTGTTGGATGATATCCATCATAGTCATGCAGGGTTCAAGCTTTCGAATAAGGACTTCAAACTTTATGATATTTCGTGGTCGAGTACGGCTTATGGTGATAATGCTTGCTGGGATCGCCCGAGACTAGTCTGCTCATTCAAAACAAATTACCTCGGCGGAATTGTTCCGCAAGATGAAAATGTGAAACCTTGGGTTGGTTTCAGCTCGTTTACGATGAACAAGTATAAGAAATGCCACATCAAGTATTATTACAATGGTTGTGACAACGCTGTTGTCTCGACGCCTTCTCCGACGAATCCTCTCCATAATTGGGAACAGCTGTACCAGCTCTATGCTTGTGCGGGCGGAGAACGACTCGGCATGTATTGGGATAAGGGCTCCGAGGTAAACGATCCTTACTATCGCTTTAAAACGGGTGGAAAGCATGGCTATTATTTTGAAGACCCTGAATCGCGTTGGGGTGGCTTTGCCATGGATGCGAAGGTGGCGCTAGAATGCCCGCCCGATGTCAAGGTGGATGTGGCGTCGTCTATGCTTCAGACGCAATCTTGCGGCGAGTTCTATGTCGGCGATATTATGATGTGTTCGAAAAACTTTGATTTCCTGAATAGCGAAGAACCTGTATTCTGCTCGGATAGCTGTAGTTTTGAGGTCTCTGGCAACGAGGGCGTGAATGTCCGTAAATCCAAACTTTTGGTGGGGCTTAACAATCCCAATAGCCATAATTTGCGTATTTCCTTTACGGATAAGAATAAGATTCAGTCTTCGTTCTATACAACTGCGATGGATGGCTCTTTGTCTATCGATGTGAACTCTATATCTAACGAAGATGGCTTTGACCCGCAGCATGTTATGAGTGTGAATGTAAAGGTGGTTGATGGTAGTTCTGTCGAAATCAACCAACTGAAAAGCAGTTGCCCGAATTCGCTGAGCATTGGTTCTTGCAAGGTGCAGTATGATAATAAGCACTGGGAAATTACTGCTGATGTGAAAAATGCAGACCGTTGCATTGTTGAAAAGCCGCTAGTGTCTGATGCTGAAACTGTCGGGAAGGCTGATGGCTGCCCCAAGACTTTCCGTTTTAAGGAAGAAGGGCTGTATTCCAAAGAAGATGTGCTAAGCTATGAATTTACGGTAAAGGCTTATAAAGGTTCTGGCGCCGATGAGGAAATGGAAACATTGAAGTGCGATCCGTACAAAATCATACCGATTGAGGTTGGTTGCGACATTGCTGAAAATAAGAAAACGGTTAAGCAGGGCGCAGGCGTCCCGTCATTAAACCTCTCGTTTACGAATTGCCCTGAAGGCGGCTGCGATTACACTATCAGCTTTGAAGGAAATGTGGTTGCTCGTGGGAATACGCAAAAAGAAGGTGATAAGACCGAAACGTACGCCTTTACCGATTTAAATACACCTTTGAATACTCTGAGTGCAAAAGAATATTCGTTTATCGTTGTTGCTGGCGGTAAAGAAAATCGTGATTGCAAATTTACAGTTGAAGAAACGGCAAGCAAGGCGGAAGCTTCGGATTGTAGTTTTGATGAGGATAGTAAGAAGTTTACAGCCAAGGTTAAGATTCTACAGGGAATCGCCTGGTCTGGTGAAATTGATTTGCTTGATTACAACGCTATTCCGTATAAAACGGTGGAATCGTTTGCCGATGTAACGACATCTGAAATCAGTGTCGATTTGTCGGCAGTTCCTTTCTCGAACGGACAAAATACAATCAAGCTCACATTGAACGGAGGCGCAACAGGGAATACCGGGTGTCTAGTGAATTATATGCAGAAGACTCCGCAAAGTGAACTTGAATTGACTTGCCCATCGGTTGTCTCGGTGGATGGTTATGGTAAAACTTTTGAAATGACACCGACTGTTAAGGGGTGCGAAAATGGTGGCTGTTCATGGGATGTTTCTGGAGGAGCTTTTGTTTCTCCGTCTAGTAACTATACATCGGGAGCCCTTACTGTGACCGAATCTTATGTGAGCAGTAGTAAGGAATACACGTTTACCTTAAGCCATGAAGGTCTTGATAGCAAGACTTGCAATGTGACGGTTGAAAGAGCTTCCCAGTTTGAACTAGACTGCGAAATTGCAAAGCAGATGGATGTCGAGCCGGGAGAAACTGTTACGATTCAGCCGCATTCTGTGACAGGGTGCAATTCGGATTGCTCGTACAGTGTCGAAATGCAGAATTCGATATCTGGTGTGGAATATATCGGTGTTATGAATGGTTCGGGATCTAATTACAATGGTGGCGCTATTTCGTTCAAGGGCGCAAGCTCTGGCGGCACAAAGCAATACCGCTTGACGGTTACGGATGCCATGAATTCCTCGAAGTCGTGCTTGTTTGAAGTCGGCTATGCAAATTCTGGATGCCGCTCGGTAGTGCGTAAAATGCCTTTTAGCAACAGTAATATTAGCATAAGTGATAGATTTGTTGCTGGTTGCAATGAAATTAAAACGGTTAAGCAATGTAGCAAGGCTCAAATCCAGTCTCAGGCATGTTCTTGCTCGGATGGCTTGTCGCATACGTTTACGATTAACGGAAAGACGCTTGATTGTGGCGTGTACTTCGATGGTGTCATTCCGGCACGATCTACTGTAACTTTGGATGTTCCTGAAAACTGCACGATTAATGGCAATATCTACCTTTCGGAATGTTATTATGACCCGAATTATGTAGGTGTTGGTACAAAGCTAACTGGGAACTTCCAAAACTTTGAACCAGGTTCAAATAGTGTGTATGTGGCTGCTTTTGATAACGGAAATCGGTTGAACTGCTCTGTTTCTCAAACGGCATCATATGCAAGAACCGTGGCATCGGTAAATGGTTGTAATATCACGATTAATGGAAACAATGATCGAAGCTATAGCAACTGTGAGCTTGAAGGCAATGCTGATTACACGCTCATTGTTAAGGATGATGCCCCGAGCGATTTGAAATGTGGTATTAGTTGGTAAATTAGCGAATAGAACAATGCAAAAAAAGGAACCCGTGAGGGTTCCTTTTTGTAATTCCTGAATAGTGGTTCCCGGTCGGCGCCGGGAATGACACCAAAATTACTTGATGATGAGCATGGAATCGTCCCAAGCTTCGTGCTTTTCGAGGCCGAGGAGGTTGGCCGTCGTTGCTGCGATGTTGGAAAGACCCCAGTCGCCTTCCTTGAGACCGAGCTTGCCGCCAGTGACGTTATCGTAAAGGATGCAGGGCACCTTGTTGAGGGTGTGGCTGGTCTTGGCCTTGAAGGAACCATCCTTGTTGACCTTCGGCATGCCGGTCTTCTTGTCGATTTCGTACATTTCGTCGGCGTTACCGTGGTCAGCCGTGATGATAGCAACACCACCGAGGGCGTCGATCACCGGGAGCAAACGGGCGAGGCCGATATCCACAGCTTCGATAGCCATCGTAGCAGCGCGGAAGGAACCGGTGTGGCCCACCATGTCGCCGTTCGGGAAGTTGCAGCGGAGAGTCTGGTACTTGCCGCTCTTCAAGGCTTCGATCATGGCGTCGGTGATTTCGGCAGCCTTCATCCACGGGCGCTGTTCGAACGGAACAACGTCAGATTCGATTTCGAGGTAGGTTTCGCCGTCGAACTTGCTGGAACGGTTACCGTTCCAGAAGTAGGTCACGTGACCGTACTTCTGCGTTTCGGAGCAAGCGAACTGCTTGACGCCCGTTTCAGCGAGCCATTCGCCGCTGGTTTCCTTGATGGCCGGAGGCGGAACGAGGAAGCGGTTCGGGAGCTTGAGGTCGCCGTCGTACTGGAGCATGCCAGCGTAGCAGACGTGCGGGAAGCGCTTGCGGTCAAATTCGTTGAAGGTTTCTTCTTCGAAGGCGCGGGTGATTTCGATGGCGCGGTCGCCACGGAAGTTGAAGAACACCACGGAGTCGCCATCGTTGATGGTGCCAACCGGAGCGCCGTCCTTAGCGATCACGAACGGCGGGAGGTCCTGGTCAATAGCTTTGGTTTCGCCACGGAGAGTTTCGATAGCCTGCGTAGCGTTGTCGAAGTAGCGGCCTTCGCCGAGCACGTGGGTCTTCCAGCCGAGTTCCACCATCTTCCAGTTAGCGTTGTAACGGTCCATGGTGATCTGCATACGGCCACCGCCGCTAGCAATGCAAACGTCGAATTCCGGAGAGCGGAGTTCGTCGAGGAACTTTTCGAACGGGCCAACGTAATCGAGAGCGGAGGTTTCCGGAACGTCACGACCGTCGAGGAGGATGTGCACACGAACCTTCTTGACGCCTTCCTTCTTGGCCTGGGCAACCATGGCCTTGAGGTGAGCGATGTTGGAGTGGACGTTACCATCGCTGAAGAGGCCGATGAAGTGGAGAACGGTGTTCTTTTCACGAACGTTGCCGGAAATTTCCTTCCAGGCATCGCGGCCGAAGATGTCGCCACTGTTGATGGCGTCTGCAACGAGAGCTGCACCCTGGTTGTAAACCTGGCCAGCACCGATGGCGTTGTGGCCGACTTCGGAGTTACCCATGTCTTCGTTGGTCGGCATGCCGACGGCGCGGCCGTGAGCCTTCAGGAGGACGTTCGGGTACATCTTGAAGAGGTTGTCGAGAGTCGGGGTGCGGGCAGCCTTGATGGCGTTGCCTTCGACCTTATCGGTGATACCAAAACCGTCCATCACGATCGTGACAACGGGTCCCTTGATGCCAGGGAAATTGGAAAGCTTCTTGAGCATGTTGTGTCTCCTTGTACACGGCCCTGCATTTGGCCTCTGAAATTAATTCCGAGCACAAATTTAGAAAACACCGGAACCTATTGGTTCCGAGTTTTCCAAAGACACAATGATATGGCGCGCTACTTTTTCTTGCCCTGGTTTGCGACGGCTTCCATCTTGGCTTTGAGAGCTTCCTGGTCACCCAGGTAGTAGTGCTTAACCGGGTTCAAGTTGTCGTCAAACTCGTAAACAAGCGGAGTCGCTGTCGGAATGTTCAGGCCGAGAACTTCTTCCTTGCTCATCTTGTCGAGGTACATCACCAGTGCGCGTAGGGAATTGCCGTGTGCCGCGATCACAATGCGCTTGCCGGCCTTCATTTGAGGCTTGATTTCTTCAAGGTAGTAAGGGATCACGCGGGCAATTGTCGTTTCGAGGCTTTCGTTCTGTGGGAGGAACGATTCATCGACATCGCGGTACATGGCCTGCTTCTTTGCGCTGCGTTCGTCATCATCGGCAAGCACGGGCGGCTTGATGTCAAATGAGCGGCGCCAGATTTTCACTTGATCCTCTCCGAACTTTTCGGCAGCTTCGGACTTGTTCTTGCCCTGCAAGTCCCCGTAGTGGCGTTCGTTCAGTTTCCAGCTCTTTACGACTGGGAGCCAGGCGCGGTCCATTTCATCAAGCATGTGGTTCAGCGTGTGGATGGCGCGTTTCAGGTAAGAGGTGTAGCAGAGGTCGAAATCGTAACCTTCAGCCTTCAAGAGTTGGCCTGCGGCAGCCGCTTCTTCGTGACCCTTTTCGCTGAGGTCTACGTCCATCCATCCCGTAAAGAGGTTCTTCTTGTTCCATTCGCTTTCGCCGTGGCGTACAAGCACGAGTTTAATCATGAGGATTCTCCTATTCTATTTAATCATCACGAATTAATTATAGAAAATAATTTGATAAAAATTAGAATTGTCTAATAAAATTAGATTTACATAATAAAGTTAGACGTATTTAATTTAAATTTTATACCATGTTATTCAAAATAAGATGGTGCGAAATAGCTAAATACAAAAAAGACCTCCACGGGGGAGGTCCTTTTAAAGCATTTCTGTGTTTAGACGGCTATTACTTTTTGTAGAAATGCAAGGTCAATTCTACGTCGCCGTTTCCGTCAGGAGTGGTGTTCTTCAGGATCACGAACGCATAGAATCCTACGCCGGTACTCGGCTGGTAGTTCGGAGCGATTGCGACGAAGAATACGTCACCGGCCTTGGTTATGTCCGTAATTGTAGGCTGAAGAGCGCTTTCCTGATAGAGGAAGTCGTCTGTAGTCGGCTGGGCGTGATCGTCTTCCGGAAGCCATTCACGGCCCCAGTCGTCAGACTTCGGTTCGCGGGACAAGTTGTCGTAAATTGCAAATTTGATATCCGTTGCGCTGCTGACATTGACTTTACCCTTGCTGTCAACGCGAGTAAAGCAGATATCGCCAGTTTCGGTTTGCGTAATTTCACCAGTTGCCATGTTAATGCACTTGCCATAAGCCGTACTGAACAAAACGGTCATGGTGTCGAGCGGATTTGTCGGAGCAGCTTCGCTTGAAGAAGAGCTTTCCGGAATCTGGCACTTGGCATCTGGACGCGTAAACGGAATGGAATCGAGCGACCTGGAATCGAGATTTCCGTCAGTAGCTTCTGCGTAAATCATGAGCTTAAAATCGCCGCATGCGGAATAGCCTGGATCGTCAAGGTTTGTCTGGAGGGCGTATGCGCCAAGATCGACTGTTGTGCGACCGAGCGCATCAACGTCAAGCACATTGCCAATGGAATTGCCTTGTTCATCTCTGAACTCCGCAGAACCCATCATGGCTCCCGTAGCCACGTTGACGACGTTTACCGTAACCCTTGTGAAATGGGCTGCGTCCATGTCTTCTACGGAGGAGGAGTCGTTTAATTCAAGCCTTAAAATACCGTCGAACTTGACGTAGTTTAGGGATTGTGATGTGATTTCGAGATTTGTAAATAAAATAGCGGTATTTTCGGTGGTGTCTGGTGGTACCCATGCGCTAGAAGATGAACTCTGCGGGCCTGGCGGCTGAATCGGGCCACCTTCGCCACTTTCACCACAAGCAACGAATCCCAATGTGCCTAATGCAATAACCGATGAAAAAAGAAGAGGTGTTGTAAATTTAGAACTCATTGTAATACCCTTTTTAAGTAACCTTTTAGTGAAAAATAAACAAAAATTGTAGAAAACGTACCAGGAAATTAACTTTTTATAATAATACAAAAATGAATTTACATTACTTTATTGGCGTGTATGCGAATGTGATTTAAATTATAATAGTTTTGTAAATAAAATTATACACTAGGCGTCGAGAGAGCGTATAATATCGCGGATTCGGGCGGCTTCTTCGAAGTCGAGGCGGGCGGCCGCTTCCTTCATTTGACGTTCCAGGTCGGCGAGCTTGGACTCGGAGGCTTTGGAAGGTTTGTCGGGATGTGCGCCGGGGACCGCTGCTTTCTTTCGTCTCTGTACATTCGCCGTTGGCTCATGTACCAACTGCTCGGCTCGGTCATGCCCAACTATGTTGGTCGCGACTCTCGCCTTATGCAGTTGTCGTCTATAATTAGAGGGCTGCAACGGTTCCATCGGACGGATACCCAAATTAGTTTCTAGTTCAGAGTTACTAGTTACTAGAGAATCGTCTTCAATTTCGTTGTCGTCGCCGATATCGCCCAAGGGGTCGATGATTCGCAGGTCTTCTTCGATCTTGCGGGTCACGGACTTTGGCGTGATATGGTGCTCGGCATTGAATTCCTCTTGCAAGGTACGACGGCGGTTCGTCTCGTCGATGGCTTTTTGCAGGCTTTCGGTCATGTTGTCCGCGAATAGGAGTACCGTGCCGTTCACGTTACGGCTTGCACGGCCCATCGTCTGGATGAGGCTACGGTAGTTGCGCAAAAAGCCTTCTTTGTCGGCATCGAGAATCGCGACCATGCTCACTTCGGGGAGGTCGAGGCCTTCGCGCAAGAGGTTGATGCCCACGAGTACGTCATATTCGCCACTGCGGAGTCCGCGAATAAGTTCGTGGCGTTCAAGTGTTTTGATATCACTATGGAGGTACTTCGCGCGGATGCCTGCTTCGATGAAAAATTCCGTGAGGTCCTGCGCCATCTTCTTGGTAAGTGTCGTGACGAGTACGCGGTCGCCATTTTTGACGACTTCTTCGATGCGGTACAGGAGCACGTCCATTTGGCCTTGGATCGGGAACAGCTCAATTTTCGGGTCCAGAAGTCCGGTCGGTCGGTTGATTTGTTCCGTGACAACGCCGTTTGTCTTTTTCAGTTCGTAATCGCCGGGAGTGGCGCTCACAAAGAGCACCTGTTTCGGGTACATGTACTCGAATTCGGCGAAATTCATCGGGCGGTTGTCGAGAGCACAAGGGAGGCGGAAACCGTATTGCACGAGCGTGGTTTTGCGGGACTTGTCGCCTTCGGCCATGCCGCTCACTTGCGGGATGCTCACGTGCGATTCGTCGATCATCAAGAGCCAATCATCGCCAAAGTAGTCGATAAGCGTAAAGGGGCGGGTGCCCGGAGCGCGGTCTTCGATGATGCGGGAGTAGTTTTCGATGCCGTTGCACATGCCTGTTTCGCGCAACATTTCCATGTCATAGCGGGTGCGGCTCGAAAGTCGTGCGGATTCTAGCACCTTGCCTTCCTTGTCTAGCTCGGCGAGGCGGTCGGTGAGTTCCATCTGGATGCGTTGCAACATGCCCGCGCGGTTTTCTTCTTTGGTGACAAAGTGCTTCGCGGGGGCGATGGTAAGTTCTTCGACTTCCTTGATAACTTCGCCCGTGACGATGTTAAAGCGGTAAAGGCGATCGACTTCGTCACCGAAAAGCTCGATGCGCAGCCCGTCTTCGTCGTAGCTCGGGTGCACTTCAATCACGTCGCCGCGGACGCGGAATGTGCCGCGGTCGAGGCTAAAATCGTTGCGGGAATACTGGATGTGGACAAGGTCTCGCAGAATCTTGTCGCGGTCGTAAATGTCGCCCGTCTTGATGCGGACCATCAAGTCGAAATATTCGCTCGGGCTACCCAAACCGTAAATGCAGCTCACGGAAGCGACGATGATGACATCGCGGCGGGTGAGAAGGTTTGCGGTGGCGCGCAGTCGGAGCTTGTCGATTTCATCGTTGATGCTTGCGTCTTTTTCGATGAACGTGTCCGTGTGGGGAATGTACGCTTCGGGCTGGAAGTAGTCGTAATAGCTGACGAAGTATTCCACCGCGTTGTTCGGGAAGAACGACTTGAATTCTTGGTAAAGCTGGGCGGCGAGCGTCTTGTTGTGCGTGAGGATGAGCGTTGGCTTCCCGACATTCTTGATGACGTTTGCCATCGTGAACGTCTTGCCGGAACCGGTCACGCCGAGAAGCGTCTGGAACTGTTCGCCGTTCTTGAAGCCTTCGGTCAATTCTTCAATGGCCTTGGGCTGGTCGCCTGCGGCACCGTAAGGACTCACGAGGTCAAAATCCGCACGAGTGGGCGCCTGGAACTGCTTGAGTTTTCCGGGCAAGCTCTTGGAAGGCGGTAGCGGTTTCGCTATCGGTTTTGCATACGGATCAGGAGTAATAGTCTTACGTGCGCGAGCCATAACTTAGTAGACAGTAGGAAGTAGACGGTAGACAGGAAAGATAGTAAAAGATTAAAAAATCCTTCCTACTTCCTACATCCTACTTCCTACTATTTTCTACATTTCATTCCATGCTTTGCAATCGAATTCTTGGTACGACTCATCACGGCACTTACAAGAAGGTCGTTGACGTTCCTCTTTTGCGCGAGGAACTTTCTGCGCGTTCAATCCGCTGCATTGCACGCGATGGCGTCGAAATTGAAATCGATGTTTACGAAGACTTGCAAGAAGGCGATATCGTTGCCGAGACGGACTTTAACGTGTACGCGATAAAGATTTACGTGCCCAAGAAAAAGCCCGCCGAAGCGCCTGCGCCGAAGATCAAGAGCTATTTGTAATTGCGCGCTGCGCAGCGATTATCATCTTGTCATTTCTGCTTTGCTCAATCTCCTTCTTTTTTAAAAGGGAGATGCCTGCTCGGAGGCGGGCATGACATACTTAATTGATTGAGAAATATTAGTTTTTTATGTTCAAACTTTCTCGAACGCTGATTTTTTCTTTGCCGAGTAGGCGGTGGAGCTTGCAGCGGAAAAGCGGGATGGCGGCGATGGTGCCGAGGGCTACAATCGGGATTGCGATGTAGGCGATTCCGGGTTGGTTGATTTGCGGCCTGAAAAAGAGCCGTAGCATCAGGACAATCCACCAGTGAACTGCGAGAATCACAAGCGCGTTGCGGGAGATGTTTCGCAAGATGCCTTTGGTAATGCGGATAGGAGCAATGTCCGGAATTTTGCTTACGAGTAGGAACATGGCTATGAGACCGATAATGCCTGTGATGGAACTTGCGACAAATTGGGGAAGGCTCTTGCCTAAGTCGTTGTTCATGATGCTGAAATTCGGGCTCGGCGATTCCAAAAATCCGTAGGCGACAAAACTTGCAATTCCGATGGCGACAACGATAGCTGTGTTTTTTGCGGCGTGAGCGGCGCTCGCAGAAATGGCGCTGTGGATTTTTTTGATGGGTTCCTTGCAGAGAAAACCGCAGCCGAAGAAGAATAAAATCGTGAGGTCGCGCTCGATGCCCAGCGGCAAGTGAAAGTGGCTTTCATTCAGAAGCCAACCGCAAAGGAGTCCTTCTATGGACATCACGGCGAAAAACAGCGTGGGGTTGACTTGCTTTTTGGACATCTCATGAAGCAGGTAAAATAGCAAGCTGACGGAATAAAGCGTAAACACGAACCACAGTGGCCCCGCTCCGACTGAAGATTTTCCGGCGATGAAAATCTTAGCGATGTTCCAGTAGATGTATTGCCATGTGTTGTTGATGTCGGGAATGGTATTCACGACCATCATCGTGGGGGCTTTCGGGTAGAGCGCGAAGTTGTAAACGACCGGGTCGATGGCGAAAAAGAGGAACGAAAGATAAAGATAGGGAACTAATAGGACTCGCGTTTTATGGGTAAAGTAACTCTTAAAATTTGTGAAACGTTTTGTACTGAATAGAAATCCCGAAATAAAGAAAAATGCCGACATGCGGAGCGCACTCAGATGATACATTCCCAAGTGTGCGTTCGGAAAATTTTGTTCAATGTGGAACAGACAAACGAGCAAAAGAACGAATCCCTTGAACTCGTCAATCCATCCGATTCTCGCTTGCCCGTTGTGCATTCTGTAATCTCTTTTTGTCTCTAATAGCTGCTTTATATTGTGTTTGGTCTAAAATTAGTTTCTTAGCGTCGGCCAAGGATGGGGAGGGTGCAGGGAGGGGCCCGTGCGGCCTTCGCAAAAGTGTGCAAAATGAGTGTCGCGGGAGGCTGCTTGCAGACTCTCATGACCGAATGCAGCCACGGACGCGTAAGCGTCAACTCCGAGCTGGGGCCCCGCCTGCATGAAGTACATTTTGCGTTCAAAAAAACTTCTAGCGGTGAGCTAACTTAGTACCATCCCTTTTCATTCCCGATAGTAGTGCTTGGCCCGTGTCCGGGGAAAACGACTGTTTCTGCTGGGAGCGTAAGGAGCTTTGACTTGATACCACTTACGAGCGCAAATTCGTCACCGCCGTAGAGGTCGCTGCGACCGCGGCTTCCTGCGAAAATGATATCGCCCGGGAAAAGGAGCGGAGGAACATTGTCTTGTCCATTTACCTTGCCCGGATTTTCGCAGAAGAAGGCGAGACCGCCCGGAGAATGCCCTGCAACGTGAATCACTTGCAGGCGGATTTCTGCAATTTCGATGATGTCTCCGTCATTCAGGTAATTGCCCAAAGCGGGGGCTAAATCGTTGCACGGGAGGCCGAACATTTGGGCTTGTTCGTTCTGCACGCCTAAAAGAAATTCGTCGTCTTTGTGCGCTTCGGCCTTGACGCTAAAAGTGCGTTCTGCAAATGCGTTCCCGAGGACATGATCCAAGTGTAGATGCGTATTCAAAACGCGGACAACTTTGAGGTTTTCACTCTTGAGGTAATCCGTGAGTGCTGCCTGCTCGCGTGCATTGCTCACGCTCGGGTCTATCAGGATGGCTTCGCCCTTGCTGTTGCTCAGGATGTAGCAGTTCACTCCGAATGGATTGAATACAAATTGCTTTATTTCCATAATAAACCCTTAATGTTTCCTATGGCGATTGCGTAAGCGGCGCTGGATGCGGCGTTCCCGTTTGAGAGTGTCCATTGAGACTGTGTGGAGTATGTCAATAACGCGTTCGCGGGCATAGGACTTGTTCAATTTTTTGTGCGTTACGTAGTCTAATAGGCACACGCATAAAAGTAACAATCCGACAAAAATCGAGAGCGAAATCGGCCAAAGATGAACGGTGAATTTGGCTGCAACGAGACCGAACGCGGGCGGCATCAGGATGGAACCGATGTAGGAACCGGCTAGCTGGATGCTGATGGCTTGACTTGAAAGCGATTCCCCAAAACGTGCGGGGGTCGCGTGAATCAGCGAAGGATAAACGGGAGCGCAACCGAGTCCGAGCAGACAAATGCAGGCGGGCTGCAAGTTTAGCGGAAGCGGGATTGAAAGAATGAGGCATCCCACAGAGACAATGAAAATCCCAGCGTATATCAGGCGGTGGTCGGTAAACTTAATCGCAAAGAAACCGCTCGCGATACGGCCAATCATCACGGATGCAAACATTAGCGAGACGATGAACGCTCCGATTTCGGGCTTGAATCCGCAGGCGATGAGATAGGTGCCGCACCAAAGGCTTGTCGAAATTTCGAGTGCCGAATAAAAGAAGAACGTGAGGAACGAAAGCTTCATTCCCGGGACGCGGAGTGCTTCGCGGATGCTGATGTGCGGTGCATTGTTGCTGTCGGGGGCTGCGGTTCTCGGCGCATTTTCTGGGTTCGCGACTTTCGCATTTCCAGGAACGGTGCTTCCAGAACTTGCCGGAATGGTGACGTTTTCCGAGAGTCCTCCGCGCGCTTCCGCTCTTTTCCACAGCGGGAGTGAAATTAGAATCAGTACGAATATTGCGGCGAGGGCAATGGCGACGTATTCGTATGATCCACGCCAACCGCCACCGGTCAAAATCGAGAACGAAAGGAGTGATGGCCCGAGCGTTGCTCCGATGCCCCAGCTTGCATGCAGCCAGTTCGTGTGCTTGGATTCCAGATAAATGGCGGCGAAGTTGTTCATCGCCACATCGACGGCACCTGCGCCAATGCCCATCGGGATGGCACAAAGGCAAAGGATGTTGAACGAGTCCGCCAATCCGTAACCGACAGAGGCCATTGCAGTCAGCGCAATGCTGTAGGCAACGAGCTTTCCGGTGCCTAAAATGCGGAGAACTTTCGGTGTGCAAAGGCTAGAGACGATTGTCCCAAGCGATGCGATAATGGAAAGAATGCCCGCCGCGGAAATCGGCGTTTGAAGGTCTAGATGCATTAAGGGCCAAGCCGCCCCAAGAATGGTGTCGGGGAGACCTAGCCCAATAAATGCAACGTATATGACAACGAGGAGGAAAATAACTTATTCCTTCACGCTCCAGGTCGTGCCTTCCTTAGAGTCCTTGATCACGATGTTCATCGCGGCAAGTTCATCGCGGATGCGGTCGCTTTCGGCCCAGTTCTTGTTGGCGCGTGCTTCCTTGCGGGCTGCGATCAAAGCTTCGACCTTGGCGGTATCGATGTTGTCATTTGCGCCCTTCTTTGCGTATTCTTCGCGAGGCTGGTCGAGCTTGAGACCAAAGATCTTGTCGAAGTCAGCCACGAGTGCAGCCTTTTCGCCGTCATCGATTTCGCTCTTGAGCATCGTGTTCATGATGCCGAGTGCGCGAGGCATGTTGAGGTCGTCACCGATCGCGTCCTTGAATTCCTGCTGGAAAGCCTTGGCAGCTTCGCTTGTGATGGCGGTTGCCTTGCCAATCAGCGGGTCCGTCTTCTTGTGCAAGCTCTTAAAGGCTTCCTTGGCGCCGGTGAGGGCTTCCCAAGTGAAGTTCAGGTAGTTGCGGTAGTGGCTGCCGAGTGCAAAGTAGCGGTAGTCGAGCGGGTTGAATCCGCGTTCCATGAGGAGCGTGACGGTCAAGAATTCGCCACTGGACTTACTCATCTTGCCAAACTTAGTCTCGGTCGTGCCGTCTTCAAGCTTTTCTTCGCTTGCGGTGCGGAGGAATTCTCCGTGCATCCAGAAGCGGCTGAACGGAACGCCGTTCGCGCATTCGCTCTGGGCGATTTCGTTCGTGTGGTGAACGCGGATATGGTCCGTGCCGCCGCAGTGGATATCGAGCGTCGGACCGTTGTACTTCATGGCCATGGCGGAGCATTCGATGTGCCAACCCGGGAAACCAACGCCCCACGGGCTGTCCCATTCCATAGCGCGCTTCTTGTCGGTTGGGCTGAACTTCCAGAGAGCAAAGTCAGTGGCGTTACGCTTTTCGCCCATGTCGATGCGGCTACCCTTGCGGAGGTTTTCCACGTCGAGGCGAGCAAAGTCGGCGTAGCGCGGGAACTTGAGGCTGTCGAAGTAGATGCCGTCCGAAGTGCGGTAGGTAAAGCCCTTTTCTTCGAGCGTCTTTACCAAGTCAATCTGTTCCTTGATGTGGTCGGTGGCGCGGGTCCAGCGGGTCGGTTCCTGGATGTTTAAACGGTGCCAGTCGGCCATGAAAGCGTCGGTGTAGAACTTGGCGATGTCCCAGACGGACTTGCCTTCGCGTTTTGCGCCCTTTTCCATTTTGTCGTCGCCGGTATCGCCATCGCTCGTGAGGTGGCCCACGTCAGTGATGTTCACGATGTGGTTGACCTTGTAGCCGTAGTAGTTGAGCGTACGGACCAAAAAGTCTTCAAAAATGTAAGTGCGGAGGTTGCCGATGTGGGCAAAGTGGTACACCGTCGGGCCACAACAGTACATACGCACGGCGGGAACGCCTTCGGGAAGAGTGAACAGTTCTTTCTTGCGTGATGCGGTGTTGTAGAATTGAAGTGCCATAAAGCCTCCGGTTAATGCGGCGCAACATGCGCCAAACATGCTAATGCGCGAGGCAATTTAGAAATTTTTACAAGGGGCGGCAATTGTGCAGGACCAATAACCAGCTATAGGATTTATTAAACCCTGTTGTGTTGACTTCAACAGAAATTGCGTGGCGACAAGGTCTATTTTGGAGTATGGAATTTATATTAAGAAAAAATGGAGTGCTCTATGAAATTATTGAAATTGTCTGCGGTCGCGGTCTCTGCGGCTTTGGGCTTTGTGGCTTGTGGTGATGATAATGGTTTAAATGGACTTACGCCTGTGGAAACGTCCTCAAGCAGTGAGGCTTTGGGCGGTGAAGTGTCCAGTTCGAGCAGTGATGCTCTGGGACCCGAAATTTCTAGCTCTAGCGATGCCGTTCCTGGCATTGAATCGTCGAGTTCTGGTAATGGCAATCCTGGCGGTGAAATTTCCAGTTCGAGTGATGCTGTCCCTGGTGTAGAATCTTCTAGTTCTGGCAATGGCAATCCTGGTCACGATTTATCCAGCTCTAGCAACGTCGTTCCCGGCAGTTCTACTTCAGGCGATGATGAATCCGACTTGGAAGATTCAAGGACCTTGGACGGAACGCAAATTCTCTTGAAACTTGCAGGGACTACAGCGACTGTCGAAAACAATAATGGCTGTGTTGAAGTAGCGGATAAGAGTGCGACAATCACTTGCCCGGGCGCGTATTACGTGACCGGCGAATCGTCTGATTTCCAGGTGGTGGTGAATACTCCGGCTACAGAAAACGAGGGCAATACGGGAATTTATCTGTACAACGCGACCATCAAGAGTTCGAACGCTCCGATTCTTGTGAAAAATGCGGACAAGACTGTTCTTCATCTGGTCAAGGGTACGACCAATCTTGTTGAAGATGGTAGCGGAAATCATTTGTTTACAAAGGTCAATGGCGCCCAGGATACGGCGAAGGCTGCCATTTATTCCAGAGACGATTTGAACATCAAGGGTGCAGGTTCCTTGACTGTCAAGGGTAAGTTCAGAAATGGCATCCAGTGCAGTAACGATCTTAAAATCAAGAATGGCAACATTACAGTTGAAGCCGAAGAAAACGCCATCAAGGGCAAGGGCAGTCTCCAGATTTCTGGCGGTACGCTGAATCTCACGGCCAAGAAGGGCGACGGTCTCGAAAGCGACGAATGTGAAGAAGGTCCAGATGGCAAGTGCAAATCCTTCATCGAAGGTAAGGGCATTGTCGATATTCGCGGTGGCAACATCACTATCAAGGCGGGCGACGACGGTATCGATGCCGCAAACTTCGTTGTTGTGAGTGATTCCACCGAGGCCGCTACCGTCAAGGTGAAATCGACGGGCAAGGGCATGGTGGCCGAGAAATTTATTTATGTCAACGGCGGTACCATTAATGTGGAAGCTGAAGACGATGCATTGCATACAAAATATAAGGTTTTTATGAATGCCGGAGATGTGACCGTTTCTTCGAAGGACGATGGTATCCATGCGGATTCAGCTTTGCATTTGAAAGGTTCGACAATCAATGTCATCACGGCTTCTGAAGGTCTTGAAGCTTACAAGATTTTTGCAGAAGGTGGCATAACCTCGACATTTGCAACCAATGACGGCTGGAACGGTGCTGGTGGCGCTAAGGAAAATTCTGGTGGTTATTCCATGTTTAGCGAGAGCAGTGGCCATATTGTCGTGAGCGGTGGTTACCATTACATCAGCGCTAAGGGAAGTATGATTGATGTTTTCGATGCGAACGGTTCTGGAAAGCAGACCGGTGGCGTGTTGATTCTTGAAATTACTGGTCAGAGCTACGAGTCCGGCATGGGCGGTGGTGGCGGTGGCTGGGGCGGCGGTTTCCCAGGTGGTGGTTTCCCCGGCGGTGGCATGGGTGGTGGAGGATGCTCTTCCAACATGGCCGGAGGTCTTATTGATACGGATACTGGTTTCGAAATAACCGGCGGTGTCCTCCTTGCGTTTGGCGACTTTTCGACAGACATTCCCAAGTGCGCCTCTATGGCCTACACAAGCGAAAACTTCTATGGCTCCGATAAGGCCGCTTTCAAGCCGCAATACAAGGGCAATACGATCTTTTACGGTGGTGAAGTGACTGCTGTTGGTCAGGTGCAGACCAGTGGAATGAAGGAACTGAAGTTCCCGAACGGCATGGTCTACATGTACAAGTAGTTTTTGATCTTAAAAATTAAAAGGCTTCTTCCTGAAAAATGGAGGAAACCTTTTTTTAGTTTGTAAATAAAAAGTGATGATAAATTTGTTGCGTTGCTTTGATTTTGTTTGTATTTTTACTTCATGCATCTGGAAAGAATGGTGTGAAGTATACTTCAACAGATATGGATAACCTGTTTAAATGCTGGGGGTTGTAAATGAAAAATATTTTGCTAGTGCTTTGTTTGCTTTCTTTGTTGTGGGGATGCAGCTCGGATGATTACCAGGAATGTTATGAACCGCTGTATTTAAATGAAACTGATGTGGAAGTGTCCTTTATTTACGGATCGATAAAGGATGATGTCATACGAGACTCGCTAAAAATTAAACCTGGTGACACCATTTATAATCCGTCCAGTGAACCTCTTAGCGATTTCCCTTTCTTGCACCAGGATGGATTGGATTCGGATGTTCGTTTGATATTCCATACACAACCGCAAAAATGCTTGACGTTTAAGGGCGATGAACTCCAAAAAAAGGATATCCGGAATTTCGCCTCTTATGAAAATATTGGATCTTGTCGCTACTGTATGATGCGTGGACAGTCTGAACCTGATGCGATGCTCTATCGTATAAACGATGAGCTGCTAAAACAGGCGGAACCTTGCGAATAATTTTTGCAAAATTTGAAAAAAGGCTGCTTTTATAGCAGCCTTTTCAGTCCTTCGATATTGCGAATGACGATCGCTCCGCGCTTGATTTCCACAAGACCTTTGGCGGCGAAATCCTTGAGCATGCGGGCGACCACTTCTCGGGCGGAATTCACGTCTCGCGCAATTTCTTCTTGCGTCTTTTTAATCTCGGTTTTGCCTGTGCTTTTGTATGCGTCAAAAAGGTAAGAGGCGAGGCGCTGGTCAAATCGCTTGAACAGCATCTGCTGAATGGCCCAAATTGTCTGTGAATAGCGTTCCGTTTCGCGTTCAAAAACGAAGGAGCGCACGTGGATGTTGGTGTCCATCAGCTTGGCGCAAACGGAGGACGGAATGACGAGTACAGTTGTATCTTCTTCGGCGGTGACGATGGCTTCAAACGTGAGCTGGTGGATTACGCACGAGGCTGTCGAAACGCAAAATTCGTTCGAGTGCGCACGGTAAAGCGTGACTTCCCGGCCTTCATCCGAGATGAGGCTCACGCGAATGCCTCCGCTTAAAATGAGGATGATCCCGAGGCATGCGGAACTGTTGCTGCTGACAATCTGGTCTTTGTTGAAATGCTTTGTCAACGCGCGCTGTGAAACTAACGCTTTTTCTTCAAGCGAAAGCTTTTCCCAAAATGGAATTTTCTTGACAATTTGACTAATTGGTTCGACCATAACGTGCTCCCTCTAGAGGGAATATATAAAAAAGCTTTTAAAAAAGATGCCCGCGCACTCGGACTCTGCTCCATACAGACGGTGGCGGGCTTGGTTTGATTGAATGGGAGAATAGAAATTATATCATCTTTACGATTTGGTCTTTCGGGCGGACGCCGACGGCAGACTTCGTGACCTTGCCATTTTTCATGACGACGAGCATGGGGATGCTTGTCACGCGGAACATCGCGGCGAGATCCCCCTCTTCATCGACGTTGACCTTGCCGACCTTGACCTTGTCCTTATATTCCTCGGCGATTTCCGAGATGGTGGGCGAGAGCATACGGCACGGGCCGCACCAGCTTGCCCAGAAATCAATCAGAACGGGCTTGTCGGATTTGAGGACTTCTTGTTCAAAGTTTTCTCTAGTGATTTTTAATTCAGCCATTGTTTTACCTTTCCTTTTTTTGTTTTTTAAACTCTTTTCTGGGGTTCATCCCCTCTTTACACCTATATTTTAGATAATCACAAGGCTTTAAACTGTGACTAGGTCACATTAACGAAAAAAATTTTGGGGATATAAAAAAAGCCGCGATTTATTTCGCGACCTTTATCAGAGTTTTTAAATGGGAATTTCCATTACTTGATGGCGATTCGTTTGGTAAGTCTTGCTATTCCTTGACGAACGCGAACAACGTATAATCCTTCTGGAATTGAAGAGAGTTCGATGTTGCCTTTGACGTTCTTTGTACTGAATACGGGCTGTCCTTGCAAATCAAATACGTCAATTTGAGTACTGTTCGCTGCTGTTGCTCCAGTAATGAAAAGCGTACGCCCGGCGAAATGTATAGATAAATTCTGCTTGTTTGCGATGCGCGGGAGGGTGATTATCGAATCGCCACAGTTGTCTGTTTTGCAATCTTTAGGCGGGTTGAGCACTGAATCTGGGTAGGGCGTTTTGACTTCAGAAGCGGGGTGTGCTTTGAGGCTTGCCATGACGCTGTCATATGCGGGCTTTGGGTTGTATTGCTTGTCAAAGAGAAGCCCTTCGGTCTTGCCTTGCTGTTCGTCGAGCCAGCTGTGTGCATCGGTCAATCCCCAGATCACGAATTCGCCCATGTTCGGTTCTTCGAGGAACACGTCCATGAATTGGCGGTACAAATGCCCCTGCTTGGCGTAGTCGGCTTCGGTGAGCTTGCCGGCCGAACCCTTCGGGAATCCGATGTCGAGTTCGGTGATGTTGAGTGTCACGTTGAGTTCTGCTAGTGCCTTAGCGAGGGCGCGCACGTTTTGCGGAGTCGTTTCGTGT